>Ga0163108_10000463_pt1 | contig 30106 bp, 17 predicted proteins | sample Fk1155metaG_FD_109644 | JGI IMG/M metagenome (GOLD analysis project Ga0163108, IMG submission 109644) | Marine microbial communities from the Central Pacific Ocean - Fk160115 155m metaG | ecosystem: Environmental > Aquatic > Marine > Oceanic > Photic zone | place: The Central Pacific Ocean...
GCCGCATAGCCCAGCAGGACAGGAAGCCCCGCGCCCCAATATATCCGGACATAAGGCGTGCCCACCTCCAGGAGCCCATCTCCGGCTCCAGCCAGTTGGAAAAACAATGGGGCGAGAAAATAACCGGCCACGGAACAAAGCCCAGCCAGCCAGATAGCACCTCGAAGCCCCTGGCTTCCAGTATAGCAGGCGCCAGCGAATCGGCCGGCGCCGCAATACCGACCGACGATGGCTGTCAGACCGACAATCAACAACGATCCCAGCGACCCGTAAATCCAGACCGTAAAGCTGGCAATCCCAAGAGCCGCGACGCCAAGAGCCCCATCTGAACTCCAGCCTATCCAGGCCGTGTCGACCCAGGTATGGGCCAGCGCGGTCAGGCCAGCGCCGGCGGCGGGAATGGCAAGGGAGAGAATCTCGTTGTCGGCCAGATTGCTTTTCTGCTGAGTCGTCACGGGGTAGACTCTATCCCTGATGAATCAAGACATCGAATTGAAAGATATAAGGGAGTTGCCCCGCTACCACGGCGAGACCATCTCCGATGAGTACCTGGACATCATGGGCCACATGAACGTCCAGTGGTATGTAGCTCTTTTCTCAAAGGCTGTCACCGGGCTGTTCAACGAGCTTGGCCTTACCAAGGAATATTTCACCCCTGGAGAATCAGGCACCTTCGCTCTCCGGCAGTACATCAACTACCTTGCAGAGGTAAGGCCAGGCGAAACCATCTCCATCCACTCCCGCCTGGTGGGCAGGTCTGAAAAGAAAATCCACCTGGTCCACTTCATGGTCAACGAAACTCGCCAGGTCCTATCCTCCACCCTGGAGACTCTCATCTCGCACGCAGATCTCAAGCTGCGAAAAACCTCTCCCTTCCCGGTCGAAATCACCGCCAGGATCGATCCCCTGGTCGCCTTATCAGGCAGCCTCGAATGGGAGCCTCCACTCAGCGGGACGATGCGAGCCTGAAGCGCCGGTCAGCCCCGGGTCACCATGTGATTCAGAATGATGCCGGCGGCTACCGATACGTTCAGAGAGTCAGCGCCGCTGGCCATAGGTATGCAGGCGAGCTCGTCACAGATGCCCGCGACCTCTTCCGGCAAGCCGGTCTCTTCGTTCCCGAGAACGACACACCAGTTATCAGCCGGGACAATTCCGGCCAGCGGCGACGCTCCAGGATCGGCCGCCGCGCCGACCAGTTGGGCCCCCTGCGAAGCGCAAAGCCTCTTGAGGTCCGAGGCAATGGAATCGCACCTGTAGACGGGCAGGGTAAAGGCCGCCCCCATTGAAACCCGGATGCACCTGCGGGAATAGGCATCGGTGCACCGCTCCCCAAGAATCAAGGCGTTCAGGCCAAGGCACCTGGCCGTCCGCATGATGGAGCCGAGATTTTCCGAATCCGTAATTTCCGGACAGGCAACCGCTCTCAGCGCGGGCTGGCCGGCCCCGAGAAGATGATCGAAGTCCCGTTCTTCGGGTCTCTTCCCGCAGCCAAGCACCCCCCGATGAAACTTAAAACCCACAACGGCCTCGATCTCGTCATCATCGAGAACAAAAACCAGAACGGAAGCCGGGAGAAGCGGACGGAGCCTGCCGATCTTTCGTGAACTGACCAGGACTGAGACGACCTCCAGGGAGCTCGAAAGAAGCCTCTCAACAAGATGCTCTCCTTCGACTATGAAATGTTCAGCGCCAAGCTCTGACCTGCCCTTCAGGTCTCTGTAAGGGCCCAGCCGCTTGTCGCCTGCGGAGTCCAGCTCAAGAACGGTCAAGGGAAAGCCAGGCGTAGAAGGTGCAAAGGGCGCCGATCATTTTTCCGGCGGCTTCAATTGGTGGCGCGCCTTTGCGTCCTTACCGTTCCAGACGTGAAGAACGCTATCGTATCCGCCGGCCACCACGACCGCGGCGTCAGGGGTGACACCGATGGAATACATATAGTCACCGGCCCCAGCAAAGCTCCGGAAGTTGTTTCCATCGTTGGCGCGATGCATCTTGACCTTCTTGTCGCCGCTGCAGGAGAGAGTCTCCTGGCTGTCACCGATAAAGCTGACTGCGCTGACCTGCTTGGAGAAGCCGCCGATGGTTCGCTTGACCTCGCCGCTGTGGAAATCCCAGATCTTGATCACGTTGTCTGCCCCGCAGCTGGCAAGGATATTGCCGTCTGATTGCCAGCTCACCCCAAGCACGTGAGCCGTATGTCCCTCGTAAAACCTGACCCGCTCACCGTCGACAGCCTTGAAGCTCCTGGCGAACTTATCCGCCCCGCCGGTGGCTATATACTCCCCTTCAGCTGAGTAGTCGACGGCGAATACGGTGTCGCTGTGAGCATCCTCGAGTCGCCAGACAAGCTCGCCTTTTTCAAGATCCCAGACAGACAACTCCCCTGTGCGGGAGGTCTCACCGCCGCCCGCGGCCAGACGCTTGCCGTCAGGGCTGAAATCTATGGAAAGAATCCGGTCGACGAGCGGACTCTCCCCGGTCGGGGAGCCCAATGTCTTGTCTAATTCCCATTGCCCGATCGGAGCAATGTGCCGCATGGAGCTTTTGCCCCGGCAGAACACAACCCCCTCCTCCGTTGCGGCAAGAATCCGGCCTTCGGCCTTGAAGCTGTGCAGTCCGGCCCCGGTTTCGGAGCTCCAGGCCACCATCGTCTTCTCCTGCCCAAGCGTGTAGAGGTAATTCCCATCGGCTGAGAACGCCACCCCTGCGGACGGCTTCCGAGCAGCGGCCTCGGCCGCCTTGGCGGCGGCGACCTGCTCCCCCGGAGCGACGGCCCTGGCCTCCGCCTTCTTGATTTCTTCATCCCGGGATTTCAGCTGGTCCTCGGCTTTCTTGATGTCCTTGCCGCTCTCTACGAGGGTCCGCTCCGCCGAATCAACTGAGGATTGAGCCGTCTTGGCTTCCTTGTCAGCTTTTTCGAATTTCTTTTTGTCGCCGCCTTTTTTCGCCGCCTCCAACGCCTTGTTCTTGTCATTCCTCGCCTTGGTCGCCTTGGCAATAGCTCCCTTTGCGTCCTTGGCCTCCTTGGCGGCCATCTCGATCTTCTTTTTGTCCCGACTTTTCTTCGCCACCTCGATGGCCTTGTTTTTTTTGTCGCTAACGATGTAAGCCTTCCCCACCGCCTCGGTCGCGGCCTTGGCCTCACTTTCAGCAAGCTTGATCTTCTCCTTATCCTCCCCCTTCCTGGCTTCTTCGAGAGTTCGGGACTTTCCTTCACTGGCCTTGGCTGCCTCATCCAGGGTCGTCTTCGCGGCCTTGGCTTCACTCTCAGCAAGGTCCACCTTGGCCTTGTCAGGAGCATTTTTCACCGCCGCCAACGCGGCATCCTTCTCCTGGCTGACCTTTGTCGCCAGTTCAAGAGCCGCCTGGGAGGCCTTCGCCTCCTTGTCAGCCATGTCGACCTTCTTCTTGTCCTCGGCCTTGATGGCTTCCAGGGCCTTGTTTTTCTCATCCCGGGCCTTCTTGACCTTGGCGAGATTCTCCATGTTCTTTTTCTGGGCCTTCTTTTTACCCTCCAGATTTTTTACGTCCCCCTCCCGGCTCTTTTTCTGAGAGGCGAGACGTCCCTCCAGAAGCTTGAGATAGCGTTCCTTGCGGGCCGTGGTCCATCGCAAGGCAGGGTCATCCTGGAGCTTCGCAACCTCCTTACCATCTGCAAGGTTCCAGAGCGTGACCACCGGAGCATCTCCGGCTACCGCAATCCGGGCGCCATCCTTGCGAACGACGGCCGATCGTACAGGCGATCCGTGCTTGAATTCCCGAACCTGTTTCCCCCCAGGCGCGTCCCAGAGTCTTACGGTCCCATCTTCGCTCCCTGAAAGAAGCTGCCCCCCAGCGCGATCGACGCTGACTACGCAGGTGATTCTTTTCGCATGTCCCTTGAGTTCCTTGATCGGAGCTGGAGAAGGAGGCGCTTCCTCGCCTTCTTTCGCCTCCACAGCCGGAGCGTCCGCCCCCGGAATGGCCCACAAGAGAACAACTCCATCCTCCCCGCCAGTCGCGACATTCGCATCCTTGGCAAGGTAGGTGACAGCTGTAGCTCCGGGCGGCAGCGCGATGGACCCGGTTTTCTTCAAACCCTCGACACTCCAGAAATCAAGCTTGCCGGCCTTTGAAAGAGCGCAGAGAGATTTCCCATCCATGGCGAGGCTCAGAGAAATGATCGGATCGGAAGCCGCGGGGATCTCCCCGAGAAGCTCGCCGGATGTCTTCTGCACCCGCACCTTTCCATCTTCATGCCCTGTAGCGAGCACCCCGGCCGCCAGGCTGACGTCGAGACATGCAACGCTGGCCGGGCCGGCTTCGAACTCGGCGAGGGAAACACCCTTGCGATGCTTCCAGATCTTGACGCAACGGAACCCTCCCGATGCGAGGGTCTCGCCATCCGGACTGAAAGCAAGACTCTGGACACTGTCGAGGTGCGCGATTCCCGGCCTCTTGTAGGGCCCGGCCTCAACAAGCGCGGAGTCTGTAAGCCTTGTGATCTCTCCGCCGGAATCAAGCTCGTAGAGAAAGATCTGGTTAGCCCTCGCGCAGGCGGCAATCTTCCCATCAAAACGAACAGCGGTAGCGTAGATCGGGTTGTGCCCGACCGGCAGCGGATGCCACTCAACAGCGACGGACGAGCTGGAGGTGCCGCCGCTCTTGGCTCCCTGGTCAATCCACAACGCAATCAACCCGAGCTCTTTCGATGTAAGAGGCCGAGCGCCGACCTTGTTCTTCTTCGGAGGCATAATCGGCTTCGCCTGATGGGCCGCCGCTTTCAGGAGAGTGCTTTCACCACTTTTCCCGGGCACGACAATCGGCCCGTCCTCTCCGCCCTCGAGGATCGTCTTGACAGACTCCAGGTTGATGTCCCCTCGGGCCTTGGTAGAGGAATGGCAGGCAACACAATTCGACCTCAGCATGGGAAGAATCTCGTTTTGAAATAAAACCGGATCTTTGCGATCGATCTTTTCAATCGAGATGGCCTCCTGCCCGGCCAGGGCTCCCTGGGCAAGAAGGAGAACGGACACCAACAAAATCGGTTTGTGAATCACTGATGAGCGAGATAGCGTCGAGAGCATATTATTTCTTTTCTTCCGCCTTCTTGGGTTCTTCAGGCGCCGAGATAACGAGTTGAAACTTGCCTTTAACCGTGTGGTTTGCGCTGCCGAACTTACCGGCAGCCTGGAGTTCGATATCATACTTCCCGGGAGGAGCGGCCTTCTCGACCTGGATCTTCAACAGAGAATCCGGCTTGCCCTTGGCCACCGCGCCGTCCGCGACCTTGACGCCCTTTACATCTTTAAGGACAGCCTTGATCTTCACCTCTTCATTGAAACCATAGAGCCGCTGGAGCTTAACCGGAAGATCCACTGACTGCCCCGCCGTCACCTTCAGCCCGCCGGGAGCGAGCTCCCCCTCAAATGCGAAGGCTGCCTGTGTGATCTTGAGCTTGATCGGAGCAGAGTAGAGGCCGACCTTCACCTTCTTTGGCTTCGCGGCATTGGACAGGCCATCGGCATCCTTCTTCGCCGCGGCGAGGACCTTCTTGGCCCGTTCCTCCCTTCCCCCGGCAGCCTTGGCCTCCGCCTCCGCCTTCTTCAACGCCGCATCCGCGGATCGCGCCGCATCCATGGACGCCTTGTGGGCATTCTCAACCTGGGTGAATTTTTCGAGAGCCTCCTTGCCCTTTGCCTCGGACGCCTCGACCGCCTTTTGCGCATCCTCTTTAGCTTTCACCAGCCCCTGATCTGCAGGGTTGTTATTCATCGCCGCCTCAGCGGTTTTCAACTTCTCACCCATCGTCTTCAGCTCAGCAGAAGCCGTCTCGTTGACCTTTTTTGCGGCCGACAGAGCCCCGGTCTGTTTTTTAACCTCGCCCTCCGCCGCCGACTTCTTCTCCCTGGACTCATCCGCGGCCTTCTTCTTTTCCGCGTGAACGCCCGAGACAGACTTCAGGATTTCGCCCATCTTCTCATGGCGTTTCTTTGCCGCGTCGACAAGAGCCATGCCCCTCTTGTATTGAACCTCGGTCTTGCACCTGAAGTGAAAAGTCTGGGAACCGATGGGGGCTCCCGGCTTGATCGTCACCTTCGCCTTGGCTTCAGTTTGCTTATCGTTCACGGTGAACTGCTTCAGCTCGACATTCGGCGGCAGATTGACCGCGTTAACCGTAATCTTGCCCTGCGCGCCCGGTTCCCGATGCACCTTCAAGGCGAGCTCGAGGCTGCCGCCATGGGCCATCTCGTTCTCGGGCGCTGACGACTCAATCCTGAAAGGGCTGGGCTCCGCGTTGGAGACAGCCATCCCGACTCCAGAGGTCAACCTCGCCTTAGAGAGCCCCGACCAGAGCAGGGTCCCATAGGTCACCTCTCGCCGGACATCCCGCTCCCCCAGACGCGCCTTCGCGAAGACCTTCAGAATGCCCCCCCAGTCAGCGGCCTCCGCTCCAACATGGAGTAACAGGGTTGCTGACCCCTTCCCCGCGGGTATCTGGCCTTTGCCTCCCTTGATGAATTCCGGGAGGCCTTCAAATTCGAGATCAATCGCCCCGGCATAACCATTCTTCCTGTCGACATAGGCAATGTAGCGATCCGTTCCGTTCCGGCGCAGCAGAGATCCCCAGACTCCTGGCTTATTCTTCTTATCGTCCGGCTCGACCTCCGGGTACCCGGGCAGGAGGACGACCTCAAAATCAGGCGCGCTCTTGCGAATGACGAGGCTGTAGACATTTCGCGGGTCAGCACGGCTGTCGCTGTACAGATCCCGAACGAGAACGCGATACCGATTGCCCTTTTTGACAGTGAGCTCACCAAAGGGATCATCTGAAACCGTACCGAAATGCCCTCCACCAACATTGGGCAGGCCATCATCCTGGAACTTGAGCTCCTTGACAGTCTCTTTGCCATCTTTGCCGACGAGAACCTGCTGAATCACGTAGGCCGGGTCGGTCCCCAGCCCGAGACGCTGCGACCTGACCTCCACCTTGAAGGCCCCATCTTCCTCGGCCGTAAATTCAAACCAGTCTCGATCGCCCCGGGGGTAGAAGCGCCCCGCCGCCTCGCAAGGGATCTTCAGGACCGTGGCCTTACCCGGCAGATTATTCGGCTCCGCCTCAGGGAAGACAGGGTCGTTCGCCACCCACAGGTAGGCTCCATCCGAGGCTCCAAGGTCCTGCTGGAGCACATTCGAATAGCGCTGAAGGCCAAAGTCCCTGGATTCTGACAAAGCGGCAGTGTTGCCGGACGAGCTCGGAACCTTGATCTTCCGAACAAGCTTCTCGGGAACAATTCCATTAAAGGCGAACTCAGGCGCAGGCTCCCCACCGGGAAGGTTCCGGCCAAGGAAAAGAAATTCAACCTCGCTCCCGGCGACTGCGCTGGGAGGGAATATCGTATCAACATGCGGGCCGGCCGAGACCTCCAGCCTGTAAAAATGATTCGCCGACCCCTTATACAGAAGGTCACGAATCCCAACGACCATAGGGCCATCATCCGCGACTACGACATCGACCAGGGCATCCCGCCGCTTGTCGATCCTGCTCCGCGCGACCTCAATCCCCCTCGAATTGTAGACCGCAAGAAGCGGCATCAACTGAGAATCAATACGCGATGCGAGGCACTCGATGACAACCCTGGTGCCCCTGGGCGCCTTGAACCGGAAAAAATCCCTGTCGTTGGCCGCCTGGATGGAGCCGTTGACCACGCAGGAAAAAGGGATATCCTTGGCTTCGGCCAGGGTGTTATTGCCTTCCTGCTCAACCACTTCTTCCACAGAACTCACGACGAAACACCGAGGATTCGTCATCCCGAAATCTCCAGCTGCCCGAGCCTCGTACACTCCCGGGGGGACATCCGCGCCAATGTTCAACGTAAAAAGACCCGGCTCGACCCCGGGTTCTTCTTTGAGAAACTCAGCGTAAGGACTCGCGCTTTTTCTCTTTGCCGCAGCCTTGATCCCAGGATGGGTGAAGATAAGAGATTCGACTCCATCGAGATCCGCTCCGACAAGCCGGATGGCCGTCTCCTTCCCAGCCTTCGCGCCAGGAGGAAAGATTCCCCATAACCGAGCCTGCGGCATTTGAGAGAAGACGGTCGAGGTGTGCAATCCATCAAAGACAAACAACGCAAGCAGGATTAAGAAGATTCTGTTTTTCATAGTTCTCTTCGCCACAGACGAATGGTCAGGCCGATAACAGATGAGTTGGAGTAGATTACGCGGCAATGATTGTGGTCGGGGAGACCAAAGCAGCGGCCAGGTTCCCCGGTCAACCAGGAATTGCCTCAATGATTAAAGAGGAACTCCTTGGTATTCAGGAGAGCCCAGATGATGTCCTCATAGGCCGCCTTTTTTTCACTCTTCCCCAGGTGGGCAAGCGCAAGGTTCACTTCTTCACTCTGAGGCTCCCGGGAATAGAACCAAAGGTAGAGCTCGCGCAGTTTTTCCTGCTCGGTACGTTTATCATCACGGCTCAGGAGTCCGGCTCGCCCATCCTTATTTGAAATTTTTCCAAGCACCTCCTTGGAGTTCAGAAGATGAAGGCTCTGGGCCAGGTTCGCATCGTTTGAGCGTTCGCATTCACAGGCGCTGTCGGCCATCGGTTTGCCAAAAACGGTCAGGAAGTAGTTCTTCTGACCGGCATCGGGCAATTGAATGGCCCTGGTGTCAGAAGGAACGCCGCCAAAGCCGCCCTGCGACTTGGTCACCTGGTTGAGCGCGTCATAGAGCACCTCGGCATTGAGTCGGCGCGGATAGAAACGGGAAAAATTCTGCTTGTCCCGGACATTGTGCTCGTTGGGAATGGAGCTCAACTGGTAGACCTTTGACTGGCAGATCGTTCGCACAAGGTTCTTGAGATCAAATTTGCTGTCGATAAACGATTTCGCCAGAGCCTCAAGAAGCTCGGGGTTGCAGGCCGGGTTCGTAACCCTCATGTCGTCCTCGGGGTCCACCAGCCCCCTGCCGAAGAAATGCTTCCAATATCGATTAACCAGGGCCTTGGCGAAAAACGGGTTGGCTGGATTCACCATCCAGTCAACAAGGGCCTGGCGAGGATCGGAATCGGGCGCAAGATCAAGAGGCTTGCCGCCGAGGCCGGCAGGAGAAAGAGTCTCTCCTGATCGGGGATTCTTGGCGCTGGCCTTGCCCCTGTTATGGAAGACCCGCTCCGCATCAGCAAGCCCGTCAGGGTTTTTCTTGCGGCCAATACGGCTGAAGAAGGCCTGGTAGCTATAGTAGTCCTTCTGGCTCCAGCGCTCGAACGGGTGATGATGACACCGCGCGCACTGGATCCGCATCCCAAGGAACAACTGGGCGGAGTCTTCAACCTGCTGCTCGGTTTTGTTTACCGACCGGTACCAGACAACTCCAGGGTTGCTTCTAATGTCACCGGATGCGGCAACGACATTCCTGACTATCTGGTCATAGGGAGCGTTCGTGTGAATCATCTCCCTCAGCCAGTCATGGAATGAGAAGGTGCCCAATTCATAGGTCGCCTTGGCCTTCTTGTTACGCAGCAGGGCAGCCCATTTGTTGGTGAAATAATCCGCGTAGCTGCCGGACTCGAGCAATCTCTCAATGGCCGTGTCGCGGCGCGCCTCTGTATCGTCCGCTGCGAAGGCCTCAGCCTCCTCGGCCGTGGGCAGACGGCCCGCGATATCGATGGTGACCCTCCTGATGAAGGTCTGGTCATCACAGGCCTCCGAGGGAGGCATGCCAAGAAGCTTGAGCTTATTGAAAACGGCTGTGTCGATGAAGTTCCTGGGCTCGGGGAGATTTGTCACCTCCACTCCAAGAGGTACCGTGGACCTGAAAACACCGACCTGTCCCTGGTACCGCACCATCACCGCCACATCTCCGCTGAGGTCGTAAACCTGGACACGCCCCTTCAAGTCAACCTCCCCCATGTCCTTGTCGTTAACCTCGAAGGCAGCCATCGGGGTGACATCTTCGTAGCTGCCATCGTTATAAAAAGCAACGACCGACAATTGCTGCATGGAGCCCTTGGGCATTTTTCGCTGAGGAGGAAAGATCTCGACTCGCTCCACACGAAGATCTGCGGCATTCCCGTACGGCATCCCCTGCCTCATCCAGCGATGAATGATCCTGTACTCATAGCTTTCTTCACCGAATCGTTTCCCGCCGCCATGAGGTGAAACATTGAGCGCCTTGCGAAGAAGGAGGCTCAGCCCGGGAGCTGCCGGCGTGATCCGCCGCCCCCGGCCTTCCTTGACGAGGTATTCATGGTCTTCAGTCGGGTAAAACCCTAGCAGGCTGAGCCGGAATCCATTCTGGCCCCCACTCTTACCGTGACATCCGCCGCCATTACAACCGTGCTTGGTGAAGATGGGGACCACCTGGTTGGGGAAGTTGACGACCGGCTGGTCTACATAGTTCTCGACCTTCAGTTTCTTCTCAGCGACGACCGGCTGCCCCCCCTGGCCAGTTGTGGCGACCCGGACAACGACCTCTCCATTCGCCACAGGAGTGACGAAACCTCGGCTGTCGATCTTGACCACCCCCTCCGGAACGCACTCGTAGGATACGCTTGAACTGACGTCCAGCATCCACCCATCGGCCGTTTCTCCGGTAACCACAAGCTGCTTCCTGGCATCGGCGCCGCGAAGGAGATCCGCTCCCTGTGGGCCAACAGCCAGGGCCGTAAACTCATTTGCATCAACAGACGAATCGGACCCGAGCAGGAGTCCGGAAAAAACAATTGTGAGTATGTATTTCATTTTCATAGCTGTAAACAAACCTGGTTGGGTTCCTCAGATCACTTCTTTCATTGGTTCATATTGACTGTCGACCAGGTAGTGCGGTCGACCATTGAAATCTTTCACGGTGGTAGTCTTTGGATTGAGCCCCATGAGATGGTAGAGGGTCGCGTGAACCTCCTGGAAATGAACCGGCCGGTCCTTGGCATGCTCCCCCAGCCGATTTGTCGAGCCGATCACCTGGCCGGTCCTCATCCCGCCACATGCCAGCAAGGCGCAAGACACCTTAGGCCAATGGTCGCGCCCTCCCTTGTCGTTAATCTTCGGGGTCCGGCCAAACTCCCCCCAGACGACAACGCTGACATCTTTGTCAAGTCCTCGCTGGTGGAGATCTTCGACCAGGGCGCTTACGCCCTGGTCGAGCATGGGCATGTCTTCACGGCCTCTTTTGAAATTTCCCCCATGCCAGTCCCATCGACTGAAAGCCAGGGTCACGCATCGGGCTCCGGCCTCAACAAGCCTCCGGGCCATCAGGAACTGCTCCATGAGCCGCGGCCCTCCATCTGCAACATTCCCCGGGATACCCTTCCCGTAGCGTTCGCGAACCCGCGCGTCCTCCTGCTGAATGTCAAGAGCTCGAGCCAGCTTACTGGAGGTCAGGATACCGAAAGCCTGGCGGCTGAAAGAATCCATTCCCTCCATGGCGCCGCTCGCGTCGACTGAACGCCGCATCCGATCAAAGCTGGAAAGAAGCCCCTTTCGATCGGCAAGGCGGTCAAGTGAGATCCCATCCAGAACCATGTCAGACTTGCCCGGGCCGGAAGGCTTGAAGGGAGAATGCGACACCCCGAGAAAACCCGCCTGGCCGGCATCGGACCAGGGCTTGTGCCCCATGTCCGGAGCCAGCCCGACGAAAGCCGGCATGGAAGGGTGCACCATACCCTCGATCGCGGACAGGTTCGCTCCCATGCAAGGCCACCCGCCCTGGGGCTGGCCCCTGGAGCTTCTCCCGGCCAGGCACTGGACAGAGTCGTGCCCGCCGGAAGCTCCGACAATCGACCGGATGAAATTGAACTTGTCACTCATCCGGGCAATGCGTGGAAAATATTCGCAGATCTCAATCCCCGACACGTTTGTGGGGATCGGTTTGAATTCTCCGCGGATCTCCCTGGGAGCATCCATCTTGAGATCAAACATATCCTGATGAGGTGGCCCACCTGGCAGGAAAATCATGATGACCGCTTTGTGCGACCCGCCGGCTCCCGCAGAGGGGTTCTTTCCGTTTTCCGACTCAGCCTGAAGGACCTGCGGTAGAGACAGTCCTCCCAGCGCCAATCCCCCGATCGAGAGAAAGCTTCGCCGCGGAAGGCGGTCGCAAAAACCGCTATCCGATCGATCCCCGAAAATCGTCAGCATAAAGTTGGTCTCCACAAAGAAAGCTGGGTGACGCTTTTGGGACTTCTTACCGAACCGATTGCAGTATATACGGCCTTAAATTGGTTGTTAAGCCCATTCTTATCGGTAGTTAAGCTGGTTTTTAAGCTTTTCAGCGCCACCCCTGATTCCTCCTCTAACCACCATAAATTTCTATTCAGACAAGATTTATGGCCCAGAGGAATTTATCCCCCAATATCATAATTTCCCATGCTTCGCCGGAACCCGAGAAAACACAAAAAGAGCGCTCTGTTAACCTGCCGTATTTGCGGGCTCTGGGAGCAATTCTGCGTATGCGCCCTCCTGCCCCGAATCAAGAGCAAGGCCGAGTTGCTGCTCATACAGCATTCCTCGGAACTGCTCAGGCAGAGCAATACAGGCCGCCTGGCAGAAAAAATGATTGAGCCCTGTGAATTGATCTCGTGGGGGTCCAGGGAATTCCCCTATCGCGAAGAGGCCTTGAATAACCCTGCCCGCAACTACCTCGTTCTCTATCCTCGAGCCAACAACAGGCCACTGGTCCCCGCCGACATCCAGGGTCCCGCAGGGGAAGAAACCAGTCTGGTCCTTCTCGATGCAACCTGGGCCCAGGCAAAATCCATGTCCCGGCGCATACCTGACCTGCAGAAGCTCACCTTTGTCTCCCTGCCGCAATCAACCACCCCCGCCTGGAAGCTGCGGCGCTCTCCCGGCAATGGGCTTTGCTGCACCCTCGAAGCTGCCATCAGAGCCATGGAGATCTTCGAGGGCGAGGCTCATGTCCACCCCCTCGAAATGGCCCTTGAGCTTGTCATGGCGAGAGCCCTTCATATGCGTGGAAAGCTCAACAAGCTGCAGATGGAAAGAACTTGCGAGCCCATTATGGAATTCCTCAGGTCACTTTAATTTTTCCGGGCGGGCCCATCGCCCCAATTTCATCCATGATCATGAAGTTGCGAGCTTGACAGGCTTGGCGCAATCCATTCATTTATGCCTCGGCCTTCCGATGAACGGAAAGTGCTGAGGAAATAAACCACCAGGGAGCGACCCTTGAGAGACTTCGAATACAAGGCGCCCGCGACGATCGATGAAGCCGTGACCCTGCTCGCTGAGCGGGGCTCCGAGGCCCGGGTCCTTGCCGGCGGAACAGACATTATAGTTCAACTGCGTGAAGGCCTGAGAAAAGCCGACCTGGTGGTTGACGTGAAGAAAATACCCGAGCTCATGAGCCTGGCCTGGCGCGACGATGGAGGCCTCGACATCGGGGGCGCCGTTCCGTGTCATGTCCTCTACAATGACGCAAAGGTCATCAACGCCTATCCGTCCATCACCGACTCCGCTAAAATCATTGGCGGTTGGCAGATCCAGGGCCGGGCAAGCCTGGGCGGAAACCTCTGCAACTCCTCTCCCGCCGCTGACAGCATACCCTCGCTTATAGTGGAGGGGGCGACCTGCAGGATCGCCGGGCCGGGAGGAGAAAGGCTCGTCCCCGTGCAGGAATTCTGCACAGCGCCCGGGGCCAACGTGCTTACCGAAGGCGAGATGCTGGTTTCGCTGGCCCTCCCTCCTGCCGGCGAATCATCCGGATCGCGCTACATGAGATTCATACCTCGCAACGAAATGGACATCGCTGTCACCGGAGCAGGCGCCTGGCTTCGCCTTGGCGAAGGCGGTGAAACCGTAGAAGAGGCCCGCCTCGCCCTTTCTGCCGTGGCCCCGACACCCATCGTTGCCGGCGAGGCCGAGGCCTGGCTGCAGGGGAAGCCGGCCACCGAAGAATCCTTCACCGAAGCCGGCGATATCGCCCGCAAGGCGGCCTCCCCGATCAGCGACATGCGAGGCCCCGCCGACTACCGGACCCACCTTGTCGGCGTACTGGTGAAAAGGGCCCTCAATGGCGCTCTTGGCCGGGCGCGCGGCGGTGACCGAAATCCAGTGATCCCTTCAGGAATAAACCTTTGCTGAAAACACCGAACCTGAAATCGGTTGGAGCTTTGACTAATGGGTAAAAAAATACACGTCAGCACGACAATTAACGGAGAAGCGGTGGAGTTCCTTTGTGAAGCCCGCCAAAGCCTTCTCGAAATCATCAGGGACACTCTCACGCTCACCGGCGCCAAGGAAGGATGCAATAACGGCAATTGCGGGGCGTGCACAGTTTTAATGAACGGCGTCCCGGTTGACTCCTGCCTGGTCCTGGCTGTGGAGGCCGAAGGCGCAGAACTCGAAACCGTCGAATCTATCGCCAACGAGGAACACCTGCATCCACTGCAGGAATGTTTCCTTGAAGGCGCGGCCCTTCAATGCGGAATCTGCACCCCGGGATTCCTGGTCTCGGCTAAAGCCCTGCTCGATGGCCATCCTGAGCCTACCGAAGAAGAGATTCGCTTTGAGCTCTCCGGCAACCTCTGCAGGTGTACCGGGTATGACAAAATTGTCCGCGCCGTCCAGGCCGCTTCCGAGCGAATGAAGGAGGTGAAATGATGTCGGAAAACTTCAACCATGCCCAGATCATCAAAGACCCCGGAGACAATTACAAAATCCTCGGAACACGTCCGGTACGCCACGATGGCGTAGACAAGGTGACCGGCAGAGCCATCTACGGAAATGATGTCCAGCTCCAGGGGCTCGTAGAGGGTGCCATACTCAGGAGCCCTGAAGCCCACGCCCGGATCCTGTCCATCGACACATCCGAGGCCGAGGCTCATCCAGGGGTCCTTGCCGTAACCACCTCAGCAGATTTCCCAGACCTCGGAGACAAGATCGCCAACCTCGGCGAAGGACCCGTCAACCTGGCCCACCTTGCAGCCAATTGCTTAGCGAAGGACAAGGTGCTCTATAAAGGTCACGCCGTCGCGGCGGTTGCGGCTCAGAACGTACACATCGCCAGGGAAGCCCTCGATTTGATCAAGGTCGAATACGAGCCGCTGCCGATCGTGACCGATGTCCTTGAAGCCATGAAGGATGGCGCGCCCCTGCTTCATGAAGGCCTGCTGACCAACCTGGTCCCCGGAGGAGAAAAGGCCGAAGCGCCGAGCAACATCTCAGACCATCATCACTTCAAGCGAGGCGACACCGAGGCGGCCTTCGAGGCCGCGCACATCGTCGTCGAACGAGAATTCACGACCCAGACCGTCCACCAGGGCTATATCGAACCGCATGTCGCAACAGCTCATTGGAACCAGGACGGCCAGCTCACGGTCTGGGCCTCGACCCAGGGATCCTTCAGCGCGCGCGAGCAAACCTCGGAGGTGCTCCAGATTCCGATCTCGAAGGTAAAGGTGATCCCCTGCGAAATCGGCGGAGGCTTCGGCGGAAAAATCCCCATCTACCTGGAGCCTGTGGCCGCGGTACTCAGCAGGAAATGCGGGCGACCGGTCAAGATCCAGATGACCAGAGATGGCGTCTTTGAGGGAACCGGCCCCACCCCGGCCTCCTTCATGAGAATCAAGCTCGGCGTAGACGAAGCCGGCAAGATGACAGTTGGCGAAGCCTGGCTCGCCTACGATACAGGCGCCTTCCCCGGCGGCGTGATTGGCCCGGGCGTCATGTGCGTATTCAGCTGTTACGACATCGAACACGCCCACATCGATGGCTACGATGTCTGTGTCAACAAGCCCTGGACCAAGGCCTACCGGGCTCCCGGCTCCACCCACGTGGCCTACGCGGTCGAATCCGTAGTTGACGAGCTTGCCGAAAAACTCGAGATGGACCCGATCGACCTGAGGCTCCTCAATGCCGCAAGGGAAGGAACCAAGAGAGTCGATGGCCCTGTCTACCCCCGGATAGGCTTGATTGAAACGCTGGAAGCGGCCAAGAACCACGACCACTACAAGTCTCCCCTGGAAGGCCCTAACCGCGGCCGGGGAGTCGCCGCCGGATTCTGGTTCAACATCGGGCTCAAATCCGCGGCCACGGCCCATGTCAACGCGGATGGGACCGTCACCCTCCTGGAGGGGTCCACCGACATCGGCGGAACTCGCACCTCCATTTCGATGCAGCTTGCCGAAACCCTCGGCATTGCCGCCGAGGACATCAACCCCAAGGTCGCCGACACGGACAGCGTTGGCTACACCGACATCACGGGCGGCAGCAGGGTCACTTTCGCCACAGGACTCGCCGCCGTCGAGGTAGGAAAAGACATTATTTCCCAGATGAAGGAGAGAGCCGCCAAGCTCTGGGAATGCGAAGCCGCGGATGTGGAGTTCTCCGACGGAATCTTCAGCCAGGGAGACAATTCCATCTCCTTCAAAGAGCTTTGCGCAAAGCTGAGCAGGACCGGGGGCCTGATCACCGCCAGGGCTTCTGTTGACCCGCAAGGATTCACCAACGGCTTTGGTGTTCACATTTGCGATCTGGAGGTTGATGTCGAAACCGGCAAAGTGCAAATCCTCCGCTATACAGCCCTCCAGGATGCGGGCAAGGCAATCCATCCGAGCTATGTCGAAGGGCAGCTACAGGGCGGATCAGTCCAGGGGATCGGATGGGCTCTCAACGAGGAATACCTCTTCGATGAGAAGGGTCACATGCTGAACCCCACCATGCTGGATTACCGAATGCCAACGGCACTCGATGTCCCCATGATCGACACCGTGATCATCGAGGTCCCCAACCCGTCCCATCCATTTGGAGTTCGCGGCGTTGGCGAGACCCCCATCGTGCCCCCTCCGGGAGCTATCGCCAACGCGGTAAAGAGCGCTATAGGAATCCGGATGACGGAACTCCCGATGTCTCCTCCGCGCGTTCATTCAGCGATAACGGAAGATGGCAACGGAGCCTCCTGAAAGCTCGAGCGAGATCACGATGGCGATTGTACATGTACCTCCGCAAATGCAGAAGCTGACCGGAGGGTTGACCGAGGTGGAAGCCGAAGGGGATTCTCTTCGGCGCCTGGTGTCCAACCTGGACACAGCCTACCCTGGCTTCAAGGACCGTCTCATCAAAGATGACCTGGTCGCGCCGGGACTGGCCATCTCCATCGACAACGTCGTCACCTCCAGGGGCATCTTCGCAGAGGTATTGCAAGACAGCGTGATCCACATCATTCCCGCCATCTCCGGCGGACGCTGAGCTCCGCCTCTTTCCACCTGACTTCTTGCAGGCCCTCCTATAAGCTCTTCTTCAGGTCTCCCCACCTGAGCGCTCCCGGAATCATGAAAATCGAAAACCAAATTTTCAGGTCGTGCCTGTCCGCGCTGGCGCTTCTCTCGACACTGGAGGGAGGCGTCTCATCAGCACAGGATGCGCCCGCGGCCATCGAGGGCCTCATCAGTCAGACCCGTCAGTCGGTGGCGGCGATTACATCCTCCGGAAGAGATGGGGAGGCCTCCGGGGTTGGAAGCGGTTTCTTTGTCGGCTCCGAAGGATACCTGGTAACCAACTTCCACGTGACCGGCGAAGGGAGACCCTTCACCATCACGCTGCCCGGCGGAAAAAAGCTGAAACCCGGAGAGATCATCGCCGTTGACCGCGAAGCCGACCTCATCGTTGTCAAGGTGGAGGGCGGAGCCCCGGCGGGCCTCAAGCTGGGCGATTCAAGCATGATAAGAACCGGGCAGGAGGTTCTTACCGTTGGGAACCCCCTTGGCCTGAACAACAGTGTCGCCAGGGGGGTGGTCGCTGAAGAGCGGCAACTCGAGGGACGCGACATGATCCAGGTCGCCATGCCAATAGAGCCCGGCAATAGCGGCAGCCCCCTTGTCGATGAGGACGGTCAGGTCATAGGCATCATCGCGATCAAGTCCGCTCAGAGCCTCGGCTTTGCCATTCCATCCAATACCCTGAAACGACTGCTGGCAAACCCGGACCCCATGGGCATCAAGCGCTGGCTTCGAATCGGCTCCCTCGATAGGCGGGTGTGGAAGGTAGCCACCCCCGGAGGCAGTTGGCGCCAACGAGCAGGCCGGCTTATTTCCAGCGGCACAGGAACTGGATTCGGGGGCCGAATGGTCTGTCTCTCTACTGCCAAAGAGCCAGGAGAAACCTTCGAGGTCTCTGTTGACGTGAAGCTCGAAGACGAAGCCGGGGCTGCCGGGCTCGTCTTCCACTCCTCGGGCAGCGACAGGCATTATGGGTTCTACCCGACCAACGGCGCCCTGCGGTTGACTCGGTTCCTTGGGCCGACCCTGTTTGAATGGACAGTCCTGGCCACGGTGCCGTGCCCTGACTACCAGCCAGGCGAATGGAACAACCTCAGGGTCAAAATCCAGGCCCACGAAATAACCTGCTCTGTAAACGGAACCGAGGTCATCAGCCTTGAAGACCAGGAGCTTGGCACCGGACAGGCAGGGCTCTGTAAATTCAGAACCCCCTCGGCTGAATTCCGGCGGTTCAAGATAGGAAAGGAGATCCCTGCCGCGGTCCTCGCGCCTGGTGATCGCGAAAAAGTTCGTAAGCTGGCCTCGGAAATTGACCCCCGCCGCCCCCCGGCCCCCGAAATCGTCGAAAGCCTCGCGGGTTACGGCGCCCCGGTCATCAGGGAGTTGAAGGCGCGGTCCAGGGAACTTGAAAAAGAAGCATTTCGCATCAAGCACCTGTCCACCCTGGTGCATCAACGGCTGATTGAGAAATCGCTCGCCATGGTTCTTGGCAAGCCTGATGACGACTTCAACCTGGTTCACGCAGCCCTGCTCCTCTCCAAGGCCGACAACCCGGACCTGGAAACCGAGCCATACCTCAGACTCCTTGACCGTTTTGCCGAGGAACTCAAAGACCGCCTGGATGGAATCGGCTCCCCGGGAGAAAGGCTCCAGGGCCTGATCGGCTACTTCAACTCCGACCTGGGCTTCCGCGGCAGCAGGATGGAATACTACAGCAAGGCCAACAGCTTCCTGAACGAAGTCATCGATGACCGTGAGGGTCTGCCGATCTCGCTTGCCGTTCTCTTTATTGAATTGGCGAGAAAGACCGGTATTGCGATCGAGGGAATTGGAGTCCCACGCCATTTCATCGTCCGGCACAAGCCGCCCGGAGGGGAGGTCTCTCTGATCGACGTGTTTGACAAGTGCAGAGTAATAACCATCGAAGATGCCTCCAGGCTGAGCGGGGTCAGGCTTGCCGAGGCGGATCTTGTCCCGGGCAGCAAGCGGGACATCCTTGAACGAATGGTTCGAAACCTGATCAACGTCGCCACCCTCGAGCAGGACGTCCAGTCCCTGATGCGGTACCTCGACCTGGCCCTGGTTATCCGGGTGAACTCCGCCATCGACAGGTGGCAGAGAGCCGTTCTCCGATCACGCACAGGACAGCCCGCGGGCGCGGCCAGCGACCTCGACTGGTTGATCGAAAACCACCCCGAAGGAATCGACCAGGGCAACGTCGAATCCCTTCGCCGGCGGCTCCGGGCCCAGGGCTTTTAGTCCTCCCTGGCGGCCAGCTCCAGGGGACCGCCCGGCGAAGACCCCATCAGGAAGGAGATGAAGTTTCTTGCTGCCGCCGTAAGTTCCCGGCCCTTCCTGACGATAATTCCAACGGGACGCCGGAGATTGACTCCCTTGAGCCGGACCTCGGAGATGATTCCGCGCTCCACTTCCCGGGCAACGCTAGGCGCGGGCAGGATGCTCACGGCTGTTGAAATATCAAGCGCCTGCTTGATGGTCTCAATATTATCGAACTCGCTCAGGATGTTTACCTGGATCTCGCTCTCTCTGAAGAAACGGTCCACCTCCCGCCGAATCTTCAGGTCTTTCTCAAAGGCCACGAAATTGGCTCCTGCGAGACGATGCGCATCTATCTTTTTTGTTCTGGCCAGCGGATGGCCTGATGGGCAGGCCAGGACCATCTCCTCTTCCAGCCAGGGGATCACCTCCACATGCCGGCCGCTTCGGGGATACGACATCACCCCGACCTCGGCTTCATCGTTGAGTATGGCCTCGTATACTTTGACTGGATGGTAGTACTCAAGACGAACGGTCGAGCCTGTGTTTTCCCGCATGTAGCTGCGAACGAAATCATCCAGCGTATGAAGCCCAACGGAGTAGATGGATACAACCCTGACCTGTCCCTCTGCCGAATTTCTCTTCCTCCTGATCTGGTTCAGCACTCCACGGTATCCCTCAAGCAATTGCTGGCATCCCTTGTAGTAGAGCTCGCCATCCTCGGTAACCTGTAGCGGGCGATAGCTCCTGTCGAGCAGCTTCAGGCCAAGGACCTGCTCGAGGTTGGCTACCTGCTGGCTGGCCGCGGATTGAGAAATTGACAGACGCTCAGCCCCTTTAGAGAAGCTGCGGCTCTTTACGACCTCACAGAAGACCTCGATGGACTGGAGATTTAAGTTGGATGTTCGGTCACGTAAAATTTCTGACATACTTTTAATAAGCTTACCTTATACAGTGCTTATTTCTAATCCAATTGACTAATTCTTCCGTATATGGCAATCTTGGTGATCGATCGGGTTTCGAATAACAGTTCATACTTTGCAGGAGCAGGCTCCATCCAGGCTGCTCCATTTTTTATCATATGGCCTACCTAAGCTATGGCATTTAAAGGCTTTCCAAAAAAGACCGGTCTCTACGACCCTGGCAATGAAAAAGACAGCTGCGGGGTCGGTTTCATAGCGGATATCAAAGGCAGGCGAAGCCATCAAATGCTTCTCGATGCCCGGGAGATGCTCGACCACATGAGCCATCGCGGGGCCTGCGGCTGTGAAGCCAACACCGGCGATGGCGCCGGCTTCCTGACCGCGCTGCCGCATGAATTCCTGGCCCGTGTCGCGCGGGAAGACCTGCAAAAGGACCTGCCAGATCCAGGGGGATTTGCCGCCGGGAACGTCTTCCTGCCGAAAAATGAGGCTCTCAGGCAACAGTGCAAAGACATTGTAGCCTCGATTATAGAATCCCAGGGACAGGAGCTTATCGGCTGGCGCCGAGTCCCCACCAGGCCGGAAGAGGCAGACATCGGCCCCGCCGCCCTGGCCAGCGAACCCGTGATTGAACAATTATTCGTAGCCGCCTCCGATGGACTCGAGGGAGACGGATTCGAACGCCAACTCTACGTCATCCGAAAACAAGCCAGCCGCCAGCTCCGCTCCCTTGACCATGAGGAGGCGAAGGATTTCTACATCTGCAGCCTCTCTACCAAGGTGATCATCTACAAGGGGCAGCTGATGAGCGAACAGGTGGTCCCTTACTTCCCCGACCTGGAAGAAGAAGACTACACCAGCCATCTGGCCATGGTCCATTCGCGCTTCTCCACCAACACCTTCCCCTCCTGGGACAGGGCGCAGCCCAATCGATTCATGTCGCACAATGGAGAGATCAACACCCTGCGCGGCAATATGAACTGGATGGCGGCTCGCGAGGGCGTAGTTGAGTCCGGCCTCTTCAATGGAGACCTTGAGAAATGCTTCCCCGTTTGCGAGCCCGACTGCTCCGACTCCGGGACCTTCGACAACGTGCTCGAGTTCCTCCTGATGGCAGGAAGAACTCTGCCCGAGGCCGTCATGATGATGGTGCCCGAGGCATGGCAGAACCATGAGTCGATGTACAAGTCGAAACGGGACTTCTATGAATACCACTCAGCTCTGATGGAGCCGTGGGATGGCCCGGCATCCATCGCCTTCACCGATGGACACTTCATCGGCGCGGTCCTCGACAGGAACGGTCTCCGCCCCAGCCGGTACTACGTAACCCACGACGACAAGGTCATCATGGCCTCCGAGGTTGGCGTACTGCAGGTAGAGCCGGCAAACGTCAAATTCAAGGGTCGGCTCCAGCCCGGCAGAATGTTCCTTGTCGATTTCGAGCAAGGAAAAATCATCGATGACAATGAGCTGAAACGCGACCTCTCCGTCCGCCGCCCCTACGGAGAATGGCTTGAATCTCAGGTTATAGAGCTCGACAAGCTCCCCTCGATGGAGCCGGAGGCGAGCCTTACCGATGACGAACTGCTCAGCAGAATGCAGGCCTTCGGCTATACCGTCGAGACGCTCTCCTTCATGCTGGTCCCCCTGGTGACAGAGAAGAGAGACCCGGTTGGATCGATGGGGAACGACTCGGCCCTGGCCTGCCTCTCGGACCAGCCGAGAATGATCTACGACTACTTCAAACAACTCTTCGCGCAGGTAACCAACCCGGCCATTGATTCAATACGGGAAGAGATGGTCATGTCGCTGGAATCCTACATCGGCCCTGAAGGAAACCTGCTGGAGACCTCAGAGAAGCAGGCGGCGAGGCTCAGGGTGCCGCACCCCATACTCACCAACGGAGAGCTGGCGGCCCTGAAAAAAATAGACCACCGCGGCTGGAAAACAAAGACCATCGACATTACCTACCCACGCGGAGATGGGCAGGATGGACTCACGGACACCCTCGAAAGAATTTCCCGTGAAGCCGAAGAAGCCATCGATCATGGCGACAGCCTGGTCATCCTTTCCGACAGGGCCGTCGGCCCTGATCGCATCCCCGCAAGCTCTCTCCTCGCCTGCGGCGCCGTCCACCAGCACCTTGTCAAGCAAGCCAAGAGAACCAGGATTGGCATCATCCTCGAAACCGCCGAGGGCCGAGAGGTTCACCACCATTGCCTGTTGATTGGATACGGAGCGGATGCGATCAATCCCTACCTCGCCTTTGAAGCTCTCCGCAAATGCAGCGACGACGGGCTCTTTCCCGATGACTACACCGGGGGCAAGATTGTTGAGGGGTACCGAAAAGGAGTCGCCAAGGGAATGCTCAAGGTCATGGCGAAAATGGGGATTTCCACACTCCAGAGCTATAAGGGCGCCCAGATTTTCGAGGCGATCGGAATTCGGGACGAGGTCATCGAACGCTGCTTCGACGGCACCGCGAGCCGGATCCAGGGTGTTGGCTTCGACGTCCTGGCCGCCGAGTCCCTGCGGCGGCACGAGGTCGGTTTCCCCTCCAGCGGAAACGTCGACCCCGGCGTACTCAACAACCCCGGCGAATACCACTGGCGCTCAGGCGGCGAACGGCATATGTGGAACCCGAAGAGTATCTCTGAGATCCAGTTGGCCGCGAGGGAGAACAGCGCCGATGCCTACAGCCGCTTCTCGAAACTCGTCAACGAAAGCGACCGAAGCCGCTGCACCCTCCGGGGGTTGCTAGAATTCGACTCCAAATCCGGCCCCGGCGCCATACCAATTGATGAGGTCGAGCCTGCCAGCGAAATCGTGAAGAGGTTCTGCACCGGCGCCATGAGCTTCGGGTCCATCTCCGCGGAAGCCCACGAGACCCTGGCAGTGGCCATGAACCGCCTTGGCGGTAAATCAAATACCGGGGAAGGCGGGGAAGATCCGAAACGTTTCGTTCCGCTGGAAAATGGCGATTCCAAGAGATCTGCCATCAAGCAGGTCGCCTCAGGCCGCTTCGGGGTGACGATCTGGTACCTCACCAACGCGGATGAGCTGCAGATCAAGATATCCCAGGGTGCCAAGCCCGGGGAGGGAGGCGAGCTGCCTGGACATAAAGTGGATGAAATCATTGCCAGGACCCGCTATTCAACGCCCGGAGTCGGGCTGATCAGCCCCCCGCCCCACCACGATATCTACTCCATCGAGGACCTCGCCCAACTGATCCACGACCTGAAAAATGCGAACAGAGAAGCTCGAATCAGCGTGAAGCTGGTCTCCGAAGTCGGCGTAGGCACCGTCGCCGCCGGCGTAGCCAAGGCCCACTCGGACCATATACTCATCAGCGGCCACGATGGAGGGACCGGCGCCTCCCCCCTCACCAGCATCAAACATGCAGGTCTCCCCTGGGAGCTTGGGGTTGCGGAAACCCACCAGACCCTGGTCCTCAACGACCTCCGTTCACGCGTCGTTCTCCAGACCGACGGACAGCTCAAGACAGGCCGGGATGTAGCGATCGCCACCCTTCTTGGAGCGGAGGAGTTCGGCTTCTCCACGGCCCCCCTGATTACGCTCGGGTGCATCATGATGCGTAAATGCCATCTGAACACCTGCCCGGTCGGCATCGCCACCCAGGACCCCGAGCTGCGCGAAAAATTCACGGGCCTGCCCGAGCATATTGTGAACTATCTCTTCATGGTAGCCGAAGAAACTCGCGAACACATGGCGAGCCTGGGATTCCGCACCATCAACGACATGGTCGGACACGTTGAGTGCCTTCGACCCGACGCAGCCATCGAGCACTGGAAAGCCGACGGCCTGGACCTCACCCCGCTGCTGGCCCCGGCTGAAAAACCGCACGAGGGAGTTGGCGTCTACTGCACTGTCGCGCAGGACCACGGCCTCGAAGATGCGCTGGACCAGGAACTCCTCGAACTCTGCAAGGGCGCCATTGAAAATGCCGAACGCGTCGACCTCGAGCTGCCGATCATCAACACCAACCGCACCGTTGGAACTATTCTCAGCAACGAGATCGCCAAGTCCCAGGGGAAAGACTGTCTCCCCGACGGCACCATCAACATCCGATTCACCGGCTCCGCCGGCCAGAGCTTTGGCGCCTTTCTTGCGGCCGGGGTCTCGCTCGAGCTTGAAGGAGATGCCAACGACTATGTCGGCAAGGGGCTGTCCGGCGGCCGGGTGGTCATTTACCCCCCGAAAGCCTCGACATTTGAAGCTGAAGAAAACATCATTGTAGGCAACGTGGTCCTCTACGGCGCCACCAGCGGAGAGGCCTACTTCCGCGGCCGTGCCGCTGAAAGATTCTGCGTTCGAAACTCCGGCGCCCACACCGTCATCGAAGGCGTTGGCGATCACGGATGCGAATACATGACCGGCGGCCGGGTCGTCATCCTCGGCCCTACTGGAAGAAATTTTGCGGCCGGAATGAGCGGAGGAATCGCCTACGTATTCGACAGCGATGACGATTTCATCACCCGCTGCAACCTTGGAATGGTTGTCCTCGAAAAGCTCGAGGCTCCCGAGGACATTGCCGAGCTGAAAGGTCTCATCGAAAAACACCAGCAACTCACCGATTCCTCCGCAGCCTCCCGGATACTTGACAGCTGGAATGAATCCCTTCCGAAATTTGTAAAGGTCATGCCCGTCGACTACAAACGCGTCCTCGAAGAAAACAAGGCCAGGACGGGCGCTGGCGCCTGATTTAAGCGAGCTGCTGATATGGGTAAAGTAACAGGATTCAAAGAGTTCAACCGGGAGACGGTTCCCTACACCGACCCGGCCGAGCGGGTAAAAAACTACGAGGAATTTCTCGTCGAGGTGCCCGAGGCGCATCTTAAAACACAGGGCGCCCGCTGCATGGATTGCGGCGTTCCCTTCTGCCAGTCGAGCACAGGCTGCCCGGTAGACAACCTGATCCCGGAATGGAACGACCTCGTCTACCAGGGCCGTTGGAGAGAGGCTCTCGACCGGCTCCACAAGACGAACAACTTCCCTGAATTCACCGGACGGGTCTGCCCTGCGCCCTGCGAGGGAGCCTGCGTCCTCGGAATCACCAACCCCGCCGTGACCATCAAGAACATCGAAAACGCTATCGTTGACCGGGGGTTCGCCGAAGGCTGGATCAAGGCGCAACCGCCAGCCGACCGAACAGGAAAAAAGGTTGCCGTGATCGGTTCCGGCCCGGCCGGGCTGGCCTGCGCCGCCCAGCTCAACAAGGCGGGGCACCTCGTCACAGTCTACGAGCGGGCGGATCGAATCGGAGGCCTCCTCATGTACGGAATCCCCAACATGAAACTCGACAAGGGGACAGTAGATCGCCGGGTGAATCTTCTCCGGGAAGAAGGAGTCGAGTTCATCACCAACGCTCATGTAGGCAAAAATGTGGACGTCGAAGAACTCCGGGGAACCAACGACGCCACCATTCTCTGCTGCGGCGCAACCACCCCGAGAGATTTGCCAATCCCTGGAAGAGAACTCGCTGGAATCCATTTCGCGATGGAATTCCTGACCCTGAACACAAGCAGCCTGCTTGATTCCGGCCTCGAGAACGGAAATTACATTTCCGCAAAAGACAAGGACGTCATCGTTATCGGCGGAGGAGACACGGGCACGGATTGCATTGGAACTTCCATGCGCCATGGCTGCGGCAGCCTTGTCAACTTTGAGCTGCTGCCCAGGCCCCCGGAAGCTCGAGCCCCGGACAATCCCTGGCCGCAATGGCCGAGAATCTTTCGAGTAGATTACGGTCATGCCGAGGTTGAAGCGAAATTCGGGGAGGACCCCAGGGAATACTGCATTCTCAGCAAGGAATTCATCGCCGGCGAAGATGGCGCGGTCAAAGGCATTCGAACCATCCAGGTGGAATGGACGAAGGATGAATCAGGCCGCTTCCAGATGAACGAGCTGGAAGGCAGCGAAAAAGAATTCAAGGCGGACCTCGTCCTCCTCGCAATGGGCTTCCTCGGCCCTGAAGAGACCCTCGTCAACAAGCTTGAGATTGAGACCGATGACCGCAGCAACTTCAAAGCCGACTACGGCAAGTACGCCACCAGCATCGAGGGGGTCTTCGCCGCGGGAGACTGCAGAAGAGGCCAGTCCCTGGTGGTCTGGGCGATCAACGAAGGCCGGGAAGCGGCCAGAGAGATTGACCGTTTCCTGATGGGCTCGACAACCCTCCCCTGAGCTCTCAGGCACTTAGCAGCCCACGATCCTTCAATTTCGCGAACTCGATGATCGTAGCCTTGATTCCGTCCCTGATGGACGTATGCGGCACATTCCCAAGAAGAGCCTCGAGGCCTGATTCGCTGCAATCCCACGCAACCGGAACTGGGTCTCCTTCACAATGCAGGCGATTGGCCGCTCCGGGAACCTCGGCCTCAACAAGATCGAGAAATTCCCTGACATCATGGATCTCACCGGGAGTATTCAATGCGAGCGCCCCAGCCTCGTGCTTCTTCGAGGCACCGATGAAATCATCGGCGATATCCTGTATATAGTTGAAACCGGTCACCCCTGAAAACGGGACCGTAAACTCTTCTCCAAGAAGAGCGGCTCGAATAGCCTTGGTAGGCCCGCTCGTGATGCCCACCTCGCGCCCGACCCCGTAGACGGTCAACGGCCGGAGCCCCACACTTGGAAGACCGTGTTCCTGCCAGTAGAGCCTGGCGTTCCCCTCGTTGCAGAGCTTGAAGACGCCGTATTGGGTTCTTGGAGAATGGGCCGCATTGTCGGCAATCTTGCCCTGGTAATCCTCCTGGGGACCGGCCACAGCCGCGCTCGATGCGTAGACGACACAGCCGACCCCCCCCTCCTGGCGCCTGGCCGCCTCAAAAATATTGAGTGTCCCCGTAACATTCACCATCGCCCCGAGGACGGGATCAGACTTGCAGGCAGGCACCTGGAGTCCGGCCAGGTGAATGATCCTGGCTGGCCGGACCTCCTCTACGAGATCCTGGACAAACTCACCAGAACTGACATCGCCAAACCTGACGTCAAGCGAGCCGATCTCCTCTTCACTGAGCACCTGACGAAGCACCCGGTCATCGGGCTTGAGATCGGTCAGAACAAAGGACGCATTTTCTTCCAGCAGCCGCCTTGCTATCCAGGCGCCGAAAAAGCCCTGGCCTCCAGTAATGAGGTACTCGAATCCCATCAGAGATAGGTGTTGATGAGATTCTCGAGCATCTCCTGGCGCCCGCTCACATTGGGCTCCACATCGCCCTTCTCGAGCATGTACTGTTCAAGGGACGCGAAGGAAGCTTCGCCGCCTTCGATTTCAGCTCCGATGCCGGAATCCCAGCTGGAATAACGTTCTGTTACGAATCCATCGAGAATGCCTTCAGCGCGAATCGCCGCGGCGATCTTGAGGCCGCGGGCGAAGGCGTCCATCCCGCCAATATGAGCGTGAAAAAGATCGACCGGCTCAAAGCTTTCGCGCCGGACCTTCGCGTCAAAGTTGATCCCTCCAGGCACAAGCCCCCCATACTTGAGGATTGAGAGCATGCAGCGAGTCGTCAGGTAGATATCCGTAGGGAACTGGTCTGTGTCCCAGCCAAGCAACAGGTCGCCCGTGTTGGCATCAATGGAGCCCAGGAAGCCCTGGCTTCCAGCGTATTCAAGCTCATGCTCCATCGTATGGCCGGCGAGAGTCGCGTGGTTGGTCTCGATGTTCAGCTTGATGTGATCCTCGAGGCCGTAGCTTCTTATGAAATTGATGCAATTGGCGGAGTCAAAATCATACTGGTGCTTTGTGGGCTCCTTGGGTTTTGGCTCGAAGAGGAACTGCCCATCAAAACCAATCTCCTTGGCGTAGGCCACCGCGAGGTGCATGAAGGCCGCGAGGTGATCGACCTCCCGCTTGAGGTCGGTATTGTAGAGATTCTGGTAGCCTTCCCGGCCTCCCCAGAAAACGTAATTTTCTCCCCCAAGCTCCTTGGTGACCTCGATCGCCTTCTTCACCTGGGCACTTGCATAGGCAAAGGCATCCGCGTTGCAGCTGGTGGCCGCTCCATGAACATAGCGGGGGTTGCTGAAGAGATTGGCCGTCCCCCACAACAGCTTGATCCCGGTTCGCTCCTGCTCTTCCTTCAGAAGAGCCACGACCTGGTCAAGGTTGGAGTTTGACTCGGTAAGGGTCGCTCCTTCAGGCGCGACATCTCTGTCGTGAAAACAATAGAAATCGACACCAAGCTTTTCCATGAACTCGAAAGCCACCCGGGCCCGGTTGAGGGCGTTTTCTACAGAATCGCTCGCGTCCTCCCACGGACGGATCGCGGTCCCCATGCCAAAAGGATCAGCTCCGGCCCCCCGCATCGTATGCCAATAGGCGACGCTGAAGCGAAGATGCTCGCGCATCGTCTTGCCCTCTACGACCTCTTCAGGGTTGTAGTGATGAAAGGCCAGGAGGTTCTTTGAATCCGGCCCCTCATAAACGATTTTTTCGACTTCTGGAAATGCTGACATGTCCCTGGTCTCTTGCTGTTTGGTTGATAAATCCGCGAGCCACACATACTGCCAGAACCGCCCCCTGCGGGCAAGAGATTGCAGGAAGCTGCCGCCGGGCCCTCCCTCGGCTCAGGAAACGATGTCGTGCAACACGTTCCCATGAACATCGGTCAGCCGCATGTCGCGGCCGCTGAAGCGATAGGTCAGCTTCTTATGATCCATCCCGGCCAGGTGCAGCATCGTCGCGTGCAGGTCGTGAAGGTCGCACTTATTCTCAACCGCGCGGTACCCGTAATCATCCGTTGCCCCGTAGATGGCGCCGCCCCTGGCTCCGCCGCCGCACAGGAAGAGAGAAAAACCAAAAGGGCTGTGGTCCCGGCCATTGCTGCCCTGGGCAAACGGAGTCCGGCCAAACTCCCCGGTAAAAACAATCAGCGTAGAGTCCAGCAAACCCCTCTGCTTGAGATCCTTGATCAGGCCCGCGATGGGCTGGTCTACGGCCCTTGCGTTGTCTCCATGATTTTTCCGAATATTACCGTGAGCGTCCCACCTGTCATTCCCGGAGATTCTCGGACAGGTCAGCTCGATGAACCGAACTCCCTTCTCCACCATCCTCCTGGCGATGAGGCATTGGAGGCCGTATGAGCGGGTCGGGCCGTATTTGGATTCAAGACCATACAGCTCTCTGATCTTCCTGGTCTCCCCCTTGATGTCGACGAGCTCAGGAACGGCCGATTGCATCCTGAAGGCCATTTCATAATTGGCGATGGCTGATTCAAGCTTGTCGACCTTGCCTATGTTTTCAAGACCGCCTGCGTCAAGCTTCTTCATGAGGGCGATCTTGGAGCGCTGAATCCCATCGCTGGCCTCACGCCGGCGAATGTTGGCCAATGGCTTGCTCCCGGCCTTGAAGATCGAGCCCTGGTAGGCCGCGGGCAGAAAGCCGCTGTTAAAATTATCCATCCCGCCAGAAGGAATCAGCCCGCCATTGAGGACAACATAACCGGGAAGATCCCGGCATTCACTCCCGAGGCCATAGGTAGCCCACGCCCCCATGCTCGGACGCCCCTGCACACCAAACCCGGTGTGCAGGAAAAAATTAGCAGTATTGTGCTCGGAAAATGGCGCGGTCATCGAGCGGACGAGCGCGAGGTCATCTGCGCAGGTAGCGATATGGGGAAAGAGCCCGCTGATATCCATCCCACACTGGCCATATTTAGCGAAGCCC
>Ga0163108_10000464_pt1 | contig 30075 bp, 13 predicted proteins | sample Fk1155metaG_FD_109644 | JGI IMG/M metagenome (GOLD analysis project Ga0163108, IMG submission 109644) | Marine microbial communities from the Central Pacific Ocean - Fk160115 155m metaG | ecosystem: Environmental > Aquatic > Marine > Oceanic > Photic zone | place: The Central Pacific Ocean...
ATTTGACTTAGCATATATAATCTGGTATAATATTGATGTCTTAGCGAATCATTATGGCTAAAGGATTTACTGTAAAGGCGAAGTCTCCGCCTAAGAAGAATGCAGAAGAAGAATGGGACTATGATGCAGCATGGGAAATGGTTAGGGGCAAGTCTATTGTCTTCTGTCTTCCTGGTCGTGGAGTATCATATGTTTATCTTAAGAACTTCGTACAACTATGCTTTGATCTAGTACAACATGGTGCTAGTATTCAAATCTCTCAAGACTACTCATCAATGGTGAACTTTGCCAGATGTAAATGTCTTGGTGCTAATGTATTACGAGGACCAGACCAGATTCCTTGGGATGGTAAACTTAAGTATGATTATCAACTATGGATCGATAGTGATATCGTATTCAACACCCAGAAGTTCTTGCAACTAGTTCTTATGAATAAGAACATTGCTGCAGGATGGTATATGACGGAAGATGGTCAAACTACTTCTGTTGCTCACTGGCTCGATGAGGATAACTTCCGTAATAACGGAGGGGTTATGAATCATGAGACTGGTGAAACCATGTCTAAGCGTAAGAAACCATTTACTGTCGATTATACAGGGTTTGGATGGATTCTTATTAAGCATGGTGTATGGGAACATGATAAGATGAAGTATCCTTGGTTTGCTCCAAAGATGCAAGTCTTTGAGAGTGGAGAAGTACAAGACATGTGTGGAGAGGATGTCTCCTTCTGTCTAGATGCTCTCGATGCTGGATTTGAGATCTGGTGTGATCCTAGGGTAAGAGTTGGACATGAGAAGAACAGAGTCATTTAGTGACTGATATCTATACTATTAGAATCGATGAAGGAGAGGTCTATGAAGATCTCTCTGAAGATGATTTTATGGCGAAGATGATGGAGTTATCAAGTACATTTTATGATACTGGATATCCTCATCCAAATAACATACATTTTACTGCGAGGTCTTATGAAGAAAGTTAAGTCTTATCTTAGCATCAGTGGAACAGGTAATAATATTGAATCTGTAAGGAAAATGACTAGGCAAGGTCATTCTAAGAATACCAAATATTCCGCTACGGCGCGAAACTCGCCTCGTAAACCTTATAGAGGACAGGGGAAATAAAGAGCCTACATAGAGTGCAATCGGATCACAGGAGTACTACCATGTCTATTGATCTACAGAGGAACACCAGGTTCTATATTAAAGAAGACGGTACAATTGAAGATGAATTTGGAAAACTTCTTTATAGGACTAGTATTCCTATTGATCCGCAACAATATGCTAGAGAAACTCTTCATGAGACTATTAAAGAAAAAGGTCTTTTAATTGATGAAGAATGGGAAATGGATGATGAATCTATCGAATTGACAGTGCTAATTGGAGATAGTTAGGGAAACGGGTATAAATAATCTCAACATATAGTGCCCATAATTAATGGCGATCAAACGATCACGCGGTTATAAAGATATTACCCTCGATTTTAAGCCAAATCCTGTAACTGGAGACTTAAATGTTCTTAAGAACGAGAGGTCAATTACCCGCGCAGTGAGAAATTTGGTTCAGACTGGGGTGAATGAGCGATTTTATAGTAGTGTAGGATCAGATATCACTGAAACTCTCTTTGGTTTTGTTGATGTTGCATCTGGAGGAATAATTGCAGCAGAGATTAAGTCTCTTTTATTGCGATATGAACCAAGAATTGCCAACATTGCAGTGAAAGCTGACCCAAGACCTGATTCTAATGCATTTGAATTATTCGTATCTTACCATATTGTAGGACAAGATTATGCTACTCAGTCATTTTCCTTCATTTTAGAGGCAACTAGGTAAAGAACATGCCCGTAACCAAGTTTACTAACCTTGATTTTGATCAGATTAAGGGTCAAATTAAAGATTATTTAAGAGCAAACTCAGATTTTACTGATTTTGACTATGAAGGGTCGAATATGTCGATCCTAATTGATATATTAGCATATAATACTTACATTACGGCGTTTAATAGCAACATGGTTGTTAATGAATCCTTCTTGGATTCAGCTACTTTACGAGAAAATGTAGTTTCTTTAGCAAGAAATATTGGATATGTACCAAGATCGCGTAAATCTGCTCAAGCAATCATTAGTTTTGACTTTAAATTCAATGGAAATACTAATACTGTTAGATTAAAGAAAGGTTTAGTTGTAGTTGGTGCTGTAAATAACACTTCTTTCACTTTTTCAATACCAGAAGACATAACAGTTAATAGTCCTATTGATACTGGATCTACTGCGATAACAAATCCTCCTAGAACAGGAGTATTTAAAGATATTACTGTCTATCAAGGCACACTTTTAAAGAAAAGTTTCCGTGTTAATGGTAGTTTAGACCAAAGATTTATCTTAGACAACTCATTTATTGATTCTGCGTCTATTAGAGTCTTTGTAAGGAAGTCTGGATCGACTTCTGGACTAGAATATTCGCATGTTGACAATATTACAGCAATTAATCAACAATCTAACATCTATCTTGTCCAGGAAGTTAAGGATGAGAAGTATGAATTGCTATTTGGTGATGGATTATTTGGTAAAAAGTTAGATAATGGTGATATTATCGATGTTAGCTATATTATTACGGATGGAAAGGGTGGTAATGATGGTAAATTCTTCTCATATAGTGGAGATTTGGTAGATGATGCTGGAAATCCTGTTGATGCCTCTACATCACCAATAATTAACACAGTACAGACTGCTAAAGGAGGCGGTGATGTAGAGAGTGTTGACTCTGTTAAGTATATTGCACCTAGACTCTATTCATCACAGTACAGGGCGGTTACAGCAAGGGATTACGAAGCAATTATACAGAGTGTATTCCCTGATGCAGAATCTGTTTCTGTAATGGGTGGTGAAGAATTGGATCCTCCTGAATTTGGTACTGTAATATTAAGTGTAAAACCAAGAAATGCAACATATTTGTCTGATTTTACTAAAACTCAAATTTTAGATAAATTGAAGAGATATTCTATTGCTGGTATTAACCAAAGAATAGTAGATCTTCAAATGCTTTATGTTGAACTTGAAACTGCAGTTTATTATAATTCAAATATTTTTAGTGATATTAATGGATTAAAGTCACAAGTTACTGCTGCACTTACTTCTTATGGTGAATCTGCTAATTTGAATCAATTTGGTGGTAGATTTAAATATTCTGAAGCTCAAGGTATTATTGATGATACAAATAATGCTATTACTTCAAATATTATGAAATTGACTATGAGGAGGGATTTAAAACCTATTTTTAATGCATTTACTCAATATGAATTATGTTTTGGTAATGCATTCCATGTTAATCCAGCTGGTAAAAATATTAAAAGTACTGGATTTAAAATTGAGGGCAATATCAATACTTTATACTTCACTGATCTTCCTCATGATGACTTATTGAAAGGAGATCTTGCTGTAGTTCAATTAACTGAAATTTCAGGAGAAAATGCACCTGTTGTTATTCCTTCTGCTGGTTATGTAGATTATGAAAAAGGTGAAATTGTTATTAATACAATTAATATAACTGGTACAACTCTTGGAACTGGAATTATAGAAGTTCAGGCATATCCAAGATCAAATGATATTATTGGACTAAAAGATTTGTATTTACAATTAGACATGTCTAATACTACGATAAATATCGTAAGAGACACTATATCTTCTGGTGAACAAATTTCTGGCATTGGATATAAGGTTACTTCTAGTTATTCTAATGGTTCTATTACTAGATCGTAAAAACGGATGATTGAAACATATAGCCCTCTATCAACTAGAGTAAAAACATACCAAATTGTCAATGACCAAACTCCAGAGTTTGCGATCACTGAAAATCCATTATTAGAGGATTTTTTAAAGCAGTATTATATCTCTGCAGAATATCAAGGTGGTCCTGTTGATATTGGAGAAAATATTGACAAATATATTAGAATTGATAATTTAACGAAGGAAGTTGTATCTGGACAAGTTTCATTAGCGTCTAGTGTTACTATTAGTGATGATACTATTACAGTTTCTGATAATACGAAGGGATTCCCTCAAAGATGGGGTCTTTTAAAGATCAATGACGAAATTATCACATATTCTGATAAAACTTCAACAACTTTTACAGGATGTGTTAGAGGATTTAGTGGAATTACCACTTATCATAGCCAATTAGACCATAAAAATGTAGATTGGAAGCAAACTGTTGCTGGTACTCATGATTCTGGTGATAGTGTTCAGAATTTAAGTGCATTATTCTTAAAAGAAATATATGATAAACTAAAAGCAATGTATACCCCTGGTTTAGAGGGTGTTGCTTTAAGTCCTGAATTAGATGTTAATAATTTTATAAAAGAAGCAAGAAGTTTATACGAATCTAAGGGTACTGACGAATCTTTCAAGATTTTATTCAAAGCATTATTTGGTTTAGAACCAAAAATCAATGATCTTGAAAAATACCTCATTAAGCCCTCATATGCTAACTATTTGAGGAGAGAATCCTTTGCTGTACAAGTAGTTTCTGGAGATCCATTAAAACTTATTGGACAGACCCTATTTCAGGATAATGAAGAAGGTAATCCCCTAGTAAATGCTGCTAGTGGACCAATTTCAGAAGTTATACACATCAGAGATGATTTTTATCGTATTTCTGTCTTTATTGGATATGATGATAGGGATTTAATCCAAGGAACATTTGCTGTTCCAGGCAGAACGCGAGTTATTGGTAAAGTTGGTCTTGGTGCAACTGTTCTTACTGTTGATTCTACTATTGGATTTGGTCAAACTGGAACTTTCCAGGTGGGATTGGATACAGATAGTCATTATCAGGTATTAGATTATACTGAAAAGACTGTAAACCAGTTTATTGGTTTAACAACGACTTATCCTGACATTCCATCTGCTACTGAGATCTATACACCCACTTTAGTTTATGGGTACGAAGAAAATAAAATTGTTAATCCTGTTAAGATGAGAATAACGGGAGTTTTGAGTGGTTTTGATTCCCTTCAGGATTTATATGGATTATCTGAGACTTCTCGTGTTAAAGTTAAGAACCTTGGAAGATTTATTACTAATCCAAACTTAGATAAGACTTGGGAACAAACATTTTTTAATTCTTGGTACTATAATACATCTGTTAGATACCAAATTGAAGATTTAAGTGGATCTACTTTCACATTAGCAGGTTCAATTGATAAATCTAGTCTAAGAGTTGGTGATACAGTACAATTACTTGTTAGAAATACAGAAACAGAAACTGCTGTATTAACAGTTGGTTATGTTAACCTATCAAATAATTCTATTAGTGTACAGGGAACTTTTACAACTGCTAGTGGTTTATCATACGATATAAGACGAGTACAGAATAAAGCTAATACTACTAAAGTACCAATTATTGGTGGTCAGAATCAAATTTTAGCCAATGTTTCTAATACTTATGTTGTAGATGCTAAAAATTCGGAAAGTGGTAAGAAAGAATCATTTGTAGCTTCTAATTCTATTCCTTCTTATCCAATCTATACTGATAAAATTCATGCTGCTTTAGAGAATCCTTCAGTATCTGGGGGTAGTTGGCAGGGATATAATAGTCTATCAAACAAATATAATATTATCTCTTTTGCACAAGATGTTCCATTCAGAACTGGTGAGGAACTTGTTTATGTTCCTAGGAGTGGTGATGAAGAAATTGCTGGATTAGATAAGAATTCTTATTTTGTAGAAGTACTGGCTCAGAAGAACAAAATTAAATTATATCCATCTAGATCATTTATTCCTTCAGGAATAGCAGTAGAATTTACTCCTCCAGTATCTACAACTGGATATCATGATTTTGTTAGAGTTGAACAAGCAAGACGATCTATTTTTCCAGGTAGAACACTTAAAAGGTTTATTCTTGATCAAGATTTAACTGTTGGTGTTCAACAAAGAACAACATCTGAAAGAACTTTAGATGGTAATACTGGTATTTTAGTTAATGGGGTTGAACTTACTAACTATAAATCTGATAAATTTATCTATTATGGTCCTTTACAATCTTTAGATATAGTTAATTCTGGTAGAGGTTATGATGTACTTAACCCTCCTTCAATAACTATTGCAAATAGTGGAACAGGAATTAACACTGCTAGGGGTAGATTATCTATTGGTGGTACTGTTACTGATGTTTTAATTGACCCAGTTGACTTTGAAATTAAAAAAGTTGTTTCAGTTGATATACATGGTGGTAATGGAGCTGGTGCTAAAGCACAAGCAGTAACAGAGTTGGGATATAGGCAATTTACATTTAATGCAAAATCTTTCTATAATGGCGGTAATATTGATCCTTTAGATGGTAAAGGTGGAAGATTTATAATGGATAAACCTCATTATTATAAAACTGGGGATAGAGTAATTTATAGTTCTAATAATAACTATGTTGTTGGACTTCATACGGCAGCTTCTGCTGGTATTGATACATGCTTAGTAGAAGGTCAATCTTATTATATTGGTATTACTAGTGCTACGATATTTAAACTTTATAGGTCAAAATCTGACGCTGTTGCTGGTGTTGCTAATACTGTTGGATTTGGAACAACTGCAGCTGATTTGAATAGTGGTATACACCAGTTTAGAGATTATCATACTAAGAGAAGGGTCTCTAGAGTTACTATTCTTGATGGTGGACATGATTACACAAATAGAACAATTTCTTTAGAACCAGTAGGTGTTAGTACATTAAGAGACTTTATTGAATTTGAAAATCATAGATTTAGTGATGGTGAAGTTATTCATTATGGTATATCAAGTACTGGTGGTTCTGTAATTAGTGGATTGTCAACAGATTCACAATATCAGGTATTGAAAATAGATGATGATAGGTTTAGATTATGTTATTCTGGAATTGCTACTACTAGAATTCCAAATACTACAAATTATCTGAATAAAGAGTATGTTAGGTTTGCTAATCATGGAGTAGGTCAACAGGACTTCTCTTATCCTCCAATAACTGTTGATGTTAATGTTATTACTGATGCAGATACTCCACAGGTATTAGAAGCTAATCCTATTGTTCGTGGTGAAGTTGTAGATGCTATTTTGTATAATACTGGTAGAGATTATGGATCCAATATCATTAATTTTGAAAAAGCACCTTCAGTATTAATAAATTCTGGATCATATGGTCAAATTGGACTTATTATAGTAAATGGAAGAGTTATCGATGCTTTTGTTCAAAGTAAAGGAACAGGATATGATGGTCCTCCAGATATTGAAGTAAGTGGTCTAGGTACTGCAACTGGAGCAAAAATTCGTGCAATTATGAATGGGACAGAGATTTCATCTGTTAAAGTCTTATCTCAAGGTGCTGGATATGCTACTTCAACAACGAGTGTTGTTGTTAGATCTCCTGGAGATTCTGCTACTTTCTCCACAAAAGTTAGAAGATTAGTTGGTAACAAATATAAAACCAGTAGTACTACGAATGGTGATTATCTTGCTCCTGTAGAGGATGGATTAGCTGTTGAATCGGTTGCATATGGAGCAACTGTTAGAAATTATTTTGGGGATGATGGATCTGGGCATTCTCCTATTATTGGATGGGCATATGATGGTAATCCAATATATGGACCTTATGGTTTAACTGATTCTGATGATATTCAGTCTGCTTCTACTAGAATGAAGTCATCATATACACTTGATGCAAGTAAAGTTGAAAATAGACCATCTTTGACTGATTATGAAGCAGGATTCTTTATTGAGGATTATTATTATTCTGCAGATAAAGATTTAGATGAACATAATGGTAGATTTACCAAAACACCCGAATTTGAAGAAGGTGTATATGCATATTTTGCAACTGTAGATAATCTATCAGTACCTCAATTCCCATATTATATTGGAGACACTTATAGGGGATTCGCATTAAAAGTTAATACAGTATCTGGTGAAAAAATCAGACAAACTAACTATGATTTTGAAAATTCTAATTTAGTACGAAATACCTTCCCATATAAGATGTTTGGTGATGGTGCTAGCTATGATTTTGTATATCAACCATATAAACATCTAGCTAATGTTGCAAGACCTGATAAAATCAATAGTGGTACTGTTGACAGTATAAGAATTTCTAATCCTGGCATTGGATATACTGTTGGTGCAAAAATTGATTTTAATGATGCTGATACTGGTGGTAGTGGTGTTACTGCATATGTTGGTAAATTATTAGGTAAAGATATAATTAAAATTGTAACAGATTTCCAAAATTATGATGATGTAGTATTTGAATGGGGTCAAAATAAAATCATTGCAAATATTGATCCTTGGCATTCTCTTAATGTAAAGGATCATATTCAAGTTGCTGGATTATCTACTAGTGTCAATAAGCTTGTAGGATCCCATCAAGTTAGTGCAGTAAATTATTCAACTAAACTACTAGATGAAGGATTTAGCGGTATAACGACAGATATTAGTGTACAGTTTATTCCATCATTTGTTTCTGCAGGATCAACTATCGGAATTGGTACTGAAACTGCTAAAATTCTAAATGTTTATCCAGATGATAGTAAATTAAGAATTCGTAGGTCTATTGGTGTTCATACTAATACAGTTGGAACTGCATTATCGTATTTCTCAAGTCAAGTTGAAATTCCTTTAGTTACTGATAAATTCCCTTCTAATTTAAATAGAAAATTCTATTTTAACCCTACAGAAAATGTTGGATTTGGTACTACAAGTGGACAAACGATTACTAGAGATTTCTTGTATTCAGGAGTTACCACATCTAGGTCTATTTTAACAAAAACACTATATTTTGAGAATCATGGTCTTAAAACTAATGATGCACTGAAATTTACTGTTCCAACTTTTGGAACTAATGTTTCTTGTGCTACATCAGATGTTTTCTCAGGAACATTTAATTTTCCATCTATTGTCTATGCAGTAAAGAAAACAAAAGATAGTATTGGTATTAAAACTACTAAAACTTCTGATGATATTTACTTTATTAGTGGAGGAACAGATCAATATGATTATTTACTAGAAGAGCAAGAAACATATCAAGTTACTGGATCTATTCAAAAGGTTACTGCAACAATACAGACTAAAGATGATCATGAATTATTGAGTGATGATCATATTGATTTAATTGTTAAACCTGGACTTACTACTGGTATTGGAACAACAACTTATACTAAATTGAAGGTTATTGATGATTATTTAATTGCTAATCCTATTGGAATAAACACAACTGGAATAAACACAACTACAAATAGAATTACGGCAAATAATCATGGATTAATAACTGGTGACAGAATTTTATACTATGGACCAAATATACCAAGTGGAATAACACAAAGAGAATATTACATAGTTAGAGTTGATGATAATAATATTCAACTTGCAGATACTCTTAAAGAAACTCAAGGATCTCCAAATGTTGTTAATATTACTGATGTAGGTGGTCTTACACAATCTATTAATCCAATTAATCCCCAATTAAGACCATTTAGAAATAATGATCTTCGTTTTGAGATGAGTGATCCTACATTGACGGGATATGATTTAAAGTTCTATTATGACATTAATTTCTTTAATGAATTTGTTGGATCTGGAACAAGTCTTGGATTTGAAGTAGTTGGAGTTAGTAGTTATGCAACTGTTGGTGTTGGGTCTACAAATCCATATGATTATGTTAATCATCCATATTTAACTTTAAAGTATTCTGAAACTGCACCAAAAGTACTATTTTATAACTTATTCAGTACAAGTGGTATATCCACAGCTGATGATACAGTAGTTAATGGGTCTGAAGTTAAATTTGTAGATAGTTCATATAGTGGTGGGTATAATATTACAGGTATTGGAAGTACTGAATTTTCTATTAATTTACGATATCCTCCCGAATCTTTACAGTATGATGTTAGTAATTGTGATGTAATTGAATATACCACTCAAGCAGTACAAGCAACTGGTGGTATTTCTACAGTAAGAATAACTAATCGTGGAGTAAATTATGATAGACTTCCTGGAATTAGTAGTATTTCTGGTGATGGTATTAATGCTACATTAATTCCAGAATCTACTGAAATCAATAAATTGGTTTCTATGACTGTTCCAGATGATGTATATGGATATCCATCAGATAATACTCTTAAGCCAGATGCTTTTATTCCTAGAGTTGTTGATATAGACAGTTTTGCTACTATTATTGATGTTGATGTTACTTATGGTGGTAAGTATTATATTAATGCACCTGCATTAGTTTTGTATGATAAAGGTACTGGTGAGATTAAAGATAGTGGACTTATTACTTGTGAATTAAGTGATTCTGCTGTAACTAGTGCAACTGTTGTTGTTCAGCCAGTTGGACTTTCTAATAATGATTATGGTGTTTCACCTGTTAGAAATAGTAATGGTATTAGTATATTATCTGTAGAATCCATTCTTGGAATTTTAACATGTAAGATTACAACTCCAGTATTAGGGTATACTGTAGAACCTCTTGCAATTGGTGTTTCTTGTTTAGTTGAAGGTATTGGATATGATGCTGGATCTGGAACTGGATACAACTCTGGGGATTATAAATTCTTACCATTTGTAATTACTGATTATAATGATGCAGTAAACCCAAGAGAAGTTACTTTTGATTTAAATGGTATTACAACTAATCCTGGTACTGGATGTACTGTTGCATTTGGATTTGGTCAAGTAACTCGTGCTGAGTATGTTGCTAGATTTGAAGTAATTAAAGGAAATTCTAAGTTTATTACAAATGAACCATTTAAGAAAAATGATGATGCAACTGCGGATATTCAATTAGATTTCATTGATGAAAATAGTGCTAAAATTATTATTAGTGGTGCTGAACCACTTGAGATTAATGACATTCTAACTGGTAAATTAAGTGGTTCTACATGTAGAGTTATTGGTATCACTGAATTTGATGGTAGTTTTAATATTGCTGCATCTGTTAAATCATTAGTTGGGTGGAGAGATAATATTGGTATGATTAATGATACTAATCAGGTATTGCCCGATAATGATTATTTCCAAAATCTTTCTTATGCAATTGAAAGTCCTAAGACTTATGAAGATCTGATTACTTATATTAATGATATTGTCCATCCATCTGGACTTAAAAACTTTGCTAATACTGAAGTACTAGTACAAGGTTATCCTGGAGAACATCTTGGGCCAGCAGAAGACGCTGGTGGACTAGTTCTTGATTATGTTGGAGATCCGTTAAGAGTAGATTCCATTTATCCATTTGATTTAGCTAGAGATTTCCTAGCTCAAGTTAATATTTCTAAATTCGTGGAATTGAGAAATACTAGACTTTCAGACTTTATTTTAAATAGAACGAACAGAGTTTTAGATATTGATGATATTTCTCCCCAATTTGTGTCTAATGAGTCTAATGATTTAAGTGATTATAGAATTGTTGCTAATTATCCAGCAGGAAGATATTTCCAAAGATGGTTTACACAAACTACTCATTTTGCAGAAGATCCTCAGAAAAATCAATATCAGTTGAATGAATTCATCTCTATAACCATTGGTGATAATACATATTTGCTTCAAAAGCATGAATCAAAAAATTATGATCAAGTTGGTCTTACTACTGGATATATTGCTTTTGATACCTTATATGAACCTGGGTTATCAAAAACTCTTCTAATTGCTAGACCAAATGAGCCATTTGACACTAATTATGAAATTAAAACATGGCAACAAAGTTTTGCCGATTCTGTTGGAGGTGGAGAAACTACATTTGGAAATATTAGATTAGAAGGATCTAATAGCTCTTGTGGTGCTGCTTCTACTCTCGGAATTAGCTCTACAACACAAATTCTTGGATTGGATGCGACAACAACCGAAGCTGCTGTTATTCAATTTGTTTGTATTGATACTCCGTCTGATGGTAGTGAGAAGCAAGTTGATTATCTTGAATATGCAGTTATGCATGATAATTCAAATACTTATCTTACTGAGTTAGCTGCATTCAACTCAAAACAGAATTTAAGTGGATTATCTGCTCCAAACTTTATTGGAACTATTACATCTAAGATTGAGAGTGGTGTACTTAAATTTGATTTTGAAAATGGACGCACAAATGATATTAATGTTAAATCTAAGATAATTGCAGTGAATCCTTCTGCTGTTGGATTTAGTACAAATTATAGATTTAAAATCCCATATACTCCAGATGGAACTGAAAGATCTGGTCGTATAGAAGTTACACGACAGTCATTGGTTGGTATTAATACTTTTGTTGGAATAGCAAGTCAGAGGGATTTATCAGTTAAATCAACAGTTCATGTTGCTTATGGTTCTACTCAAACTTTACATCAACTTTATATACTGACTGATCCATATAATGAGCAAAACTTTATTACTGAATATCCTTTAGCTTCCGTTGGTTCTACAATGGGTATTGGTACATTTGGATCTACTTATAGACCAGATGGACATATTAATTTAGAATTCCATTCATCAGTTTCTGGTATTGTTAGTGTTACTGCCTATAACGAAATCTTATATAAAGATTTGGATCCTAATGGTACTATGGATGGTATTGGTGAATTTAGTTATGGTCAAGTTTATGAATCTGTTGCCCAAAACACATATCTTGGTATTAATAATAGAAATCTTAAAGATTTCGAGTTAACTTATAAGGGAACTCCAATTTATGCTCAAGAAACTAATATTAGTGATCCTAACATACTAGATTATGATAAAGGAGTTTTTACTCAGAAACACTTCTTCTCCACATATGAACAATTAAATTATCTTCCAGATTCTAACCTTGTTGGTATTGGTGGTTCTGCTCTTGTATATTATACTGGTGTTGGAACTGGTACTGCATATCTTCCAAATACTGTTTATGGTATTAAAGATAATAATGACCAATATAGAGTTGCTATTTCAACTACTAATGCTAGAGCAGGTGTTGGAGTAAGCTTTGTAGCAGGATCTGGTACTGGTAATCAGCATAGATTTACAATGAGAAAGAGGGACTCTAAGTCCATGATTTCTATTAGTGGTTTGGTACAGAAACCAATATCATATACTTCAATTAATTATGAATTGAATGTTCCTGTTGCTGGATTTGTTACTGCCTTTGTATTAAGTGGTATTTCTACTATTCAATCTGGAGATTTGCTTAAGATTGAAGATGAGATGTCAATTGTAAGAACTGTTGGATTTGGTACAACTACAATTGGACCTGCAGTTGGTATTGGCACCTGGACTCTTGTTGAAGTAGAACGGGGTGCCGTAGGTACTATTCAAACTGCTCATTCTGCTGGAGAGACTGTTAGACTCTTTAGGGGATCATTCCAGATATTAGATAGTAATATTCATTTCACACAAGCACCTTTAGGTGGTGATACTGGTATTATTAATCCTAATAATCTTCCATATGCAAGAGCTACATTTGGTGGAAGAACTTTCCTTAGACAAGATTATACTTATAATCAATTATTTGATGATATGTCTGAAAGTTTTGATGGGTTGGAGACTACTTACCCATTAACAACTATTGGTACTGCTGTTACTGGTATTGGATCAACTGGTGGTAATGGTGTACTCTTTATTAATAATATATTCCAGGCTCCATATAGTCAGAATAATCCTAAGGCAAATTTCAAAATTGATGAGACTGCAGGAATTAGTAGTGTTGTATTCACGGGTATTAGTTCTATTGGTTATACTACTCCGATTATAGACATAGGTGATGTTAATGAAAACCAATTACCTAGAGGTGGAATCATTGTATCTGTTGCTTCTACTCCAGGTAGAGGTTATGCTCCATTTGTAGGTGCAATAGTACATCCTGTAATTGATTCTAGTGGTATAGTTCAAAGTATTGTCGGTGTTCCAACAGTAGGTAGTGCAGTAGGAATTAAAACTGCATTCTATAATAATATAACTGGAATTATGGAGGTTACTACAGTTGGACCTCATAATCTTAAGATTGAAGAATCAGTTAAATTAGAAGGATTCCAAATGGAGTGTATTGGTTATAAGCACATCTTTAGAAGTGCTACAACCAATTGTATATCTGTCACATCAGGTGTTAATACTACACCAACAGATGTTGGTTATAATGGACTAACAGGTCATTTAACATTAACTATTCCTTCACATGGTCTTACAACTGCTAATACTATAGGAATTGCTACTCAATCAATAACGATGAGTTGTGATAAAGATGATTATATTACAAATCATGCATATCCTCGTATTTCTGATCCTATACATGGTAGTACAACTATTCCTATTAGATCAACAACTACTGACACTATTACTGTAGATGTCGGCAAATCTGATCTTGGGTATGGTACTACTGTTGGAATCACCTCATTCGTTTATGATTATGCTAGTGGTATTGGTACAATTATTACCGATGGTGCTCATAACTTCACTGATCCAAATTTAGTTGGTATTGCAACAGGTGCTTTAACATTCACATGTAGTCAGGATGCTTATGCAACTAATCACACATATCCAAGAGCAAGTGATCCATACCATGATAAGTTACTTGAAGTAAGGAATGTTACTACTAATACTTTCGATGTATTTGTTGGTATTACTACTAATGTTGGTTGGACACCTACTAATGCAGTTTATGATCCTGTAGCGGGTATCATGACGATGACTATACCTAACCATAATATTATGGCAGGTAATACTATCAAGATTAAGGGTAGTTCACTTGACTTTAAGTGTGCTATGGATGGAAATAGTCAAACTAAGTCTTATCCTAGAACATCTGATCCTTATTATGATACTGCGATTTCAGTTGCATCTACTACAACAACAGGTATTGCTATTACTGTAGGTACATCACCTACTGTCAATTATAGTGTTACTACTGCAACTTATACACCTAGTACTGGATTCCTTGACCTTAACATTGGTCAACATGGATTAGCAGCACAAAGTGATATTAAGTTAGCGACTGGATCCCTCATTTTCCGTTGTGCAAACGATAGTTATATTTCTTCTCACGCATATCCACGCAATACAGTCGATACTCAGACTGTAAATGGTGCAACATATGATGCCAATGCGGGCATTATGACTGTTACAGTTATACCTGGCGGGCGTTTAATTCACGATGGTGATTGGATTAGATTCGATAATGACTCTATTTCATTCAAGTGCGACATGGATGGCGGCACTTCAACTAAGACATATCCAAGATCATCTGATCCTGTCAGTGGTAAGTGGTTGCCTATTACAGGCATTACAACCACCTCGTTTAGTGTCGAAGTAGGTAAGTCACCTATCCAACCGTTTAGCATCTCCAGTGCCGTCTACGACCCCACTGCTGGTATTGTGACAGCTACGATAGGTGAGCATAACTTTATGACGGGTGTTTCTATCCAACTTTCACCCGAATCGATGTCATTTAGGTGTGGTTTTGACACTTATCAGAGTGTACATAATTATCCAAGATCTAGCGATCCTGGGTTTACAACTGCGGTTTCTATCGCTTCTACGAGCGCAAATACGATTTCGTTCCAAGTTTTAGCGTCACAACCGTCTACAAATATTTCAACTCATCATTTCGTACCGCATGATGGACTAACTGCTGAAACTGGTACACAATATGATGGTACTGTTGGTATCATGACAGTTAGATCTGCTAATCACGGTCTTAACAATGGTGATTGGGTTCTATTTGATACTGGTGCAGTTTCCTTCACATGTGCTAAGGATGACTACAGTACAACTCATGCATATCCTAGAACAACCGATCCTTACAGTGGTAAGTGGATTCAGGTTTCTAATGTAACGACTAATACCTTTAGAACTAATGGTATGAGTTCTCCTGATACATCAAATCATATATTTGCTTCTGGTGTAACTGGTGCTATTAAGAGATCACAGATTCATGGTGGTGGTGCTTACGGGCATACCTTCCAGGCTGCTGGTGTTGGTAGCATGGATCAGAAGAGGGACAGAGCATACGATCAACCAATTGGTATCCACTCAGTAGGATCTACTAGTGTTACCGCAACAGGTGCTGTATACGATCCTTCTGCTGGTATCATGACTGTAACAGTCGCTGGTCATGGATTCATGAACAACGATAGAGTTAAGTTTGACGATAATTCAATATCATTGAAGTGCTCAAGAGATTCTTATAGAACTTCTCACACATATCCAAGATCTTCTGATCCTATTAGTGGTAAGTGGGTATCTATTGCAAGCACAACTACTGACACATTTGCTGTTGATGTTGGTTCATCTGGTCCTGCTCACCAGTTTGCACATACATTCGATAGTGCGACTACAGGTGGTATTAAGAAACAGACTGGATATATTACTCTTCAAGTTGGTGTTTCAACTGACACTAGCGTACATAATTATGATATCGGTGCAGGACATGAGGCAACTGACGCAGTAGTCTCTGGTGGAAATTATGCTCATACATTCCAAAGTGCTGCAACTGGTGCAGTTCAGTATGGTGGTGCATATGATCATCAATTCGTAAGTGCTGCTGCTAATCCACTTAGAGTGGATACTTGGGCAGGTACTGCTTTAACTCCAACAAACGCAGTATACGATCCTGGTACAGGTGTTTTACAGTTTACTGTTCCTAATCATGGACTAGTTGCTCCAGAGAACTTTAAGTTAGATGGTATTGGAGTTACTTGTACATATGGTTCTAAGACCTATCCTAGTGGTGTTCAAGGTTATTATTACTCTGTAAGATCTGTAGGAACTACAACATCCTTTACTACATTTGTTGGTGTGTCTACCTTGGCACATCCTTACACTGGTGGTGGTACAGTAAGAGTTGGTTTAACTACTAACATTTTCCCAGATTATGATGAATCTTTAGATATAACAGGTATTGTTTCTGCTAGAACCTTTAGGGTAAATGCAGGACCAAGTACAATTCCACACTCTTATCATGCTGGTGGTACTGCTGCTCCTTGGTACGAATTAACACATGGTTCTGGTTATACTACCGATCTTGGAACAATTTCTATTGGAGTAACTGATGCTGTTGGATCAGGTGCGACTATTACTGCAATTGTCGGTGCTGGCGGATCTTTGATCTTTAGTGTTGATAATGGTGGTAGTGGATATACTGAAGATGCTCTTGTCTTTGCTCCAGAACCAAATGGAGAACATTTAGTTATTGAGGGTAATTATAGAGAAGGTCTTGGAAATACCTCAATAACAGGTGTTGGATGTAGTATTATCGTAGATATACTTGGGATAAGTACTAATCATGTTGGATATTCTACAGGTAAAGAATTTGAACTTCATGAAGTTCAAAGATGGGACTTCTCTAAGATTGGTTACGGATTTAAGAAAGGTGATAAGTTTAATGTAGTTGGATTATCAACTAATCCTGATGCAGGTGATTTGTTCATCCCATTTGAAGTTGAAGTAATTAATATCTTTAATGATGATATTGCTTCTTGGCAATTTGGTAATATTGATTATATTGATAATATTAAAGGATATCAGGATGGAGACAGGACTAGATTCCCATTATATTATCAGAATCAATTGATTAGTTTTGAAATCGATAATAATGATCCAGATTCTAGAGAAATTGATCTTGGACCTGTTTTATTGATATTTGTTAATGGTGTTCTACAAGAGCCAAATAAGCATTATGCATTTGGTGGAGGAACTTCTCTTCAGTTTATAACACCACCTACAGTTGAAGATGAAGTCTTTATCTTCTTCTATAGAGGAACAGTTGGAGCTGATAGCGTATTCTTTGATGTTAATGAAATTATTAAAGAGGGTGACTCTCTTGATCTATTCAAGAGTTCTTATGTTGAATTAAATCAAGTTGCTAAGAATACTACTAATTTTGCACAACAAGAAGCTAGAATTGTTCAAAGAATTGCTACGGCATCTGTTATAGAAACCCCATTCTATCAAGGTGCTGGTGTTAATAATGATAATTACAAACCATTTAGATGGAATAAGCAAAAGAAAGATATTGTCTTTGGTGGTGGTTTAGTTTCTAAAGCAAGAGATTCTCAGGAAGCTCAAATTTATCCAACAGCAAATGTTATTGCTGGATTCTCAAAAACTGATACAACAATTCATGTTGACCATACTACCAATTATAGAGATATTGATGGATTACTTAATGATGATTTTGGATTGTTTGTACAAGCACCAGTCGGATTTGGAACAACTGCTCAGGCAGGAGTTAATTGGGAAATTTGGAATGCTATTGAACCATTGAATACTAGTGTTAAGGGATATACTGGTTTTATTACTGGTATTACAACTTCAGTTGGTATTGGTACTGATCTTGCAATTGTATTCCACTTAGATACTAATAATTTGGTTAATGACTTTAATTCCTCTTATGTTCAAGATTTCCAGCAAGGATATCCATTTAAAATCTACGGATCTGGATTATCACCTGCTGCAGGTGTTATAACCAGTATTGATTCTCATGATTCCGATATTGTCGCCATCAGTACATATTATGTTGATAATGTTTATTATGCTAATGGATTGGCATGGGATGGAAGTTCTAGAACAGGTGTTATAACCTGTAATATTCATTCAGGAACTGATGTTTCAGGATTGGTTGGTATTGGATCAACCTTACACCCTGCAGCAAGAATGAGTTGGGGAAGATTCTCTTCTGCAACAAGAGATGTTGGTTATCCAATCGCTCTTGATGTTAAAGGAATTAATTATGATCCCTCCTTAGATAATTATCCAATTGCACAAAGGCGCAATATTGGATTGAGAAACACTGGAGCCTTTAATAAAACCTTATAAATACCAAAATAGTAAGACCTCTCTCTAGCATATTGCAATGGCAGCAATTATAACCGACCAATTTAGGATTATTAATGCTAATAACTTCATGGATGATGTTACAGCAGGAACTAATTCTTACTATGCGTTTTTAGGATTAGTAAATCCAACAATAGCGGGATTTGGACGCACGGATACTTGGAATAGTACAACTATCCAACCTCCATCACCTGTTGATAGTATCAATTACAATAACCATGTATATGATACTATGTTATTTGGTAGAAAGGTCTTTCCTGGTGATGTTAGAAGGTTGATTAGAAAAGTTGCTTGGACTAAAGGTACATCTTATGACATGTATCGCCATGATTATAGTGTAACTCATCGTTCTTTAGTATCTAACTCTAGTAGACTTTACTCTGCAAACTATTATGTAATGAATAAAGACTATCGAGTCTATATTTGTATTAATAATGGTTCTGCTGGTATTTCCACTATTGCAGGTGCATCATTAGATGAACCAACTTTTACTGATCTCGAACCATCTGCTGCTGGTGTAAGTGGTGATAGTTATCTTTGGAAGTATATGTTCACGGTTCCTCCTGCGGATATCGTGAAATTTGACTCTACTGAATATATTGCTGTTCCTAATGATTGGGACACCACAATTGATGCTGATATTAAAGTTGTTAGAGATAATGGTGATTCTGATACTAATAGTAATCAGATTAAAGTAGTATCAATTGATGAGGCAGGAACAGGATATAGTTTCCTTTCCAGTCCTATTGAAGTTGATATTGTTGGTGATGGCACGGGAGGTAAAGTTAGAATCCTAACTAATACCAATGGTCAAATTATTTCCGCACAGGTAACATCTGGCGGTCGAGGTTATAGTTATGCTCGTGTTGATTTGTCTTCTATTAATGGTGCTGCTACTAAATTTGCTAGATTAACACCTATCATTCCTCCTTCTTTAGGGCATGGTTATAATGCTTATAAGGAACTAGGAACAGATAAAGTCTTAATTTATACTCGATTTGATTCATCTTCATATGATTTTGCATCAGATACTAAATTCTCTCAAGTTGGATTAATTAGAAACCCAACTGCAATTGGTGTAGCAGGAACTAATTATCTTCAAACTTCTGAATTTTCTGGGTTGAAATCACTTAAATTTACTGGAGATACCTCTCAGATTCTTGGTATTGGTACTGCTATTGAACAAAGTATTACTGGAGTTGGTACTGCTAGAGGATATGTTGCTTCTTATGATATTGATACTAAGGTAATTAAGTACTTCCAAGATAGAAGTCTTTCTTACAATCAATTAACTCATGATCAGACTGACAGTAAGGAAGTTAACAATCAATCTCCTGTTTTAAATTTCCAAGCAACTGCTAATGCAGTTACTAGTAGTGCTTTCAGTGTTAATATAGATCAGACTTTTAGTGGCATCTCTACAACTACTCCTTCGGGTAAGGTTGTTGATCTTGGCGCACAGTTTACAAATGGTCTTGCTGATGCTGAAATAAATAAGAGGAGTGGCGAGATCATCTACCTTGATAATAGACCTTCTATTACAAGGAATGTGCGTCAAAAAGAAGACATCAAAATCGTATTAGAATTCTAAACCGATGCCACAACAGACAAATCTGAACATAAGTCCTTATTACGACGACTTTGACAGGACGGACAATTATCATAAAGTTCTGTTTAAACCAGGATTTCCTGTTCAAGCTCGTGAATTAACGAGTCTGCAGTCTATTATGCAGAATCAGGTTGAACAGTTTGGTAGTCATATTTTTAAAGAGGGATCTGTTGTTATTCCTGGTGGTGTTACTTATGATGGAAATTATTTTGCAGTTCGTTTAGATGCTACTCATTTAGGAACGGATGTTGAGATTTATTTAAGTAGTATTGTAGGAAAAAGAATAAAAGGACAAACTTCTGGTATTACTGCAAAAGTTGTTAATTATCTTACTGCAGTAGATTCTATTTCGTCAGATCCAACATTATATGTAAAATATTTGTCTCCAGGTCCAAGTGGATCTTTTGATTTCTTTGAAGATTCTGAAATAATATTATTAGAAGAACCTGTTACTTATGGCAATACTACATTAAATACTGGTTCATCTGTTGCATCAACTATTGCTCAGGATTCTTGTCTTTCAGGATCTGCAGTAAATATTTCCGCTGGAGTATATTTTGTTAGAGGTGCTTTTGTAAGAGTTAATCAACAAACTCTTATTTTGGATCAGTATGATAATCAGCCATTTTATAGGGTTGGATTGCAAGTAGTTGAAAGTGCAATTAATGCTAAAGAAGATCCAGATCTTTATGATAATGCTAAAGGATTTTCAAACTATGCTGCTCCTGGTGCTGATAGATTAAAAATAGAATTAATTCTTGCTAAGAAGGATGTTGATGATTTTGATGATACAGATTTTATTGAAGTTATAAGAGTAAGAGCTGGTATTGTTGAAAAAGAAATTAAGCGACATAGTGAGTATAATTTAATTAGAGATTATATTGCTAAAAGGACACATGATGAGTCTGGAGATTACACAGTAAGTCCATTCTTTATCAATGTAATGGATAGTTTGAATGATAGAATGGGTAGTGAAGGTATCTACTATGCTACTGAAAGTACTAGAGAGGGTAACACACCAAATGATGATCTTGCAGTTGTTAGGGTTTCTCCTGGTACTGCATATGTGAAAGGATATGAATTCCAGACTATGGGAGAGACTCTCGATGTAGATAAACCAAGAATTACTTCCGAAAAATTAGAAGAGAATTTTTCTTTTAGGTTAGGAAATAGACTTAGGCTTAATGGTGTTACTGGTGTAACAACATTTAATAATGCGTTAGATCTTCAGAGTGGTATTGGTAGTGCAAGAGTTGGTACTGCAAAAGTTTATAATTTTGGATTAGTAGATTCAAAATATACGGATAACTCAACTGAGTTTGATGCTTATTTGTATGATGTTCAATTGTTTACGGAATTATCATTAAATGATAATGTTAAATCTACAGATGTAATTACATCTGCTTATATTGAAGGTAAAGAGAGTGGTGCTACAGGTTATGCTCTTGGACATTCAGTTGCTGGTGCTGGTACTAGTACAATTTCAATAACTCAGGTATCTGGTAAATTTCAACCAGGTGAAAAGATTGTAGTTGATGGTAATATTAATGGATTGTCACGAACTGTTGAGAGAGTAAGGAATTATAATATTGACGATGTTGATTCTGTACAACAGTCCTCTTCATTTTATGGTAAGAAAAAGCTTAATGAAGTAATACCATATGGGTTCTCTGCTACCGATTTTGTTAGTATTACATCTGCAGGTGCGGTTACTTGTACTGGTAAAACATTTGAACGCTTTAAGCCAGGTGATGTAATACTTTATAACAATCCAACTAGTTCATTACCTTCTAGAAATATTGTTAGTGAAGTTGCTGATGATGGTGGTAGCATGAAAGTTGTTGCAATGACATCAAATCCTGATCTTTATGGTGGAACTCTTCCTGGTATTGCATATACGGGTACTTTTAGAATTGGTCAACAACAGTTGACTAATGAAGATAATGCAGGATTGTATTTAAAACTTCCTAAAAATAATATTGCTGATATTGACTTTACTGGAGCTAAACTTACTCTTTCTGCACAAGTAAAAAATGAATCTACAGATGCTAATGGAGTTTTAGTAGTTTCTACTTCTAATATTTCAATTAATGATATTAGTTTTGTTGGATTTGATCAAGAAAGATATCAGGTACAATATGATGATGGTGAAATTGCTACTATTGATCAATCACAAGTAGTTGTTACTGATACAACTTTAACTATTAATGGACTAAAATTCTCAGAATCTGGGATGACTGTTAATGCAACAGTTACTAAGAATAATATTAAAACAAAAGTTAAAGAATATAAGAGAAGTCAGCAAGTTGATATAATTTATTCTAATAAAATAGGGTCAGGAACAGTTCAAGGTTCTACTCTTAATGATGGATTAACTAATAGTGCTCTTTATGGAATACGAGTACAAGACCAGGATATTTGTTTAAATCATCCTGATGTGGGTGAAGTAATTGCTGTTTACGAATCTTTAGATAAAGATAAGCCTATTTTAGACAAATTAGTCTTTACTTCTACTGATCCTATTTTTGAAAATGCTATTGTTGGTGAATCTATCGTTGGAGAAAATACCAATTCGGTTGCAAGAGTAGTATCTATTGATGCTGGTAATAGTAATATCAGTATCGTATACAAAACATCTGATAAGTTCCAACTTCTAGAAACACTTTCTTTCCAAGAATCTAATGCTACAGCAACTCTTCAAGCAATAATTCCTGGAAAGTATAATGATGTAACAGATGCATTTACTTTAGATAAAGGTCAGAAAGAACAGTATTATGATTATTCCAGATTGATGAGGGTTAATGATGGGTATATTCCATCTAAGCGTCTTTTAGTAATTCTTGATAGATATGAAATTCCATCTGCAGATACTGGAGATGTATTTACTGTCAATAGTTACGATGCAGAAAGATTTAGTAAGAATATTCCAGGAATTGGTAAACAAAACTATAGGGCAAGTGATACTCTTGATTTTAGGTCTAGAGTTGTAGAATTTACACCAGGTAGTGCTACTGTTTCACCATTCTTCTATAGTAATAGAGATAATATCTCAGTAGGTAGTAGGATTGTAACTCCAAATGAATCTTCTAGATTTGGATACAAGCATTACTTTGGAAGAATGGATAAACTCATTCTTAAAACATCGGGTAATATGTTTGTTTTGAAGGGAACTCCTTCTTCTAATCCTAAACCCCCTGCAGATGATGGGGATAGCATGACACTTGCTACCATTGTCTGGCCACCATACCTTTATGAAACAAGTAGCGCACAGGTATTCTTAATTGATAATCGTCGTTATACAATGAGAGATATTGGTAATTTGGAAGATAGGGTTGAAAATCTAGAAAAAGTAACAACATTATCTCTATTAGAACAGAAAGTTCAAACTTTACAAGTTAGAGATGCTGATGGACTTGATAGATTTAAGAGTGGGTATTTTGCTGATGGTCTTAGGACCAAAGATTTTATTGACATATCTTCTCCTGTTGATGTTGATACTGTTAGGGGAGAATTAAGACCTCTTACTGATATCACTTCTCTGGATATGCAGCTTTTGCCTGAGACACAGCAATCTCCAGAAACATTAGATTTCACTGAGAACTTTCCTTTGTTGGATGATAAGTCTCAGAAGACGGGTAGGATGATTACCCTTAAGTATAAGGAAACTGAATTTGTTAATCAAAACTTTGCAACAAGAGTAGAGAATCTCAATCCATTCCTTGTTTATAATTACACTGGCAATTTAACATTAAATCCAACTAGTGATAATTGGATTAATACTGAAAGAACTCAAACTCTTACTACTCAAATTATTAGACGAAGAGTCTTTGATACTAGAGTTGGAGTACAAAATGTTGATGGTGGATTTGGACAAGATGAATTACGAGGAAGTACAAATGAATTTGTATCTGGTGTAGAAAGAGATGATATTGAATCAAGGAATACTTATATTGCTCAAGAGACTTTTGATCCATTCATTAGATCTAGAAATATTGAGTATAATGTAGATGGTTTAAGACCTAATTCTAGATTCTTTACCTTCTTTGATGAGATTGGTAATTGTGATATTATTCCTAAGATTATTGGAATTCAGGATGTTGTTGGTGCCTTTACTGTAGGAGAAACAATTAATGCTCTTGTAAATGGAGAGAATTATACATTCAGACTTTGTAGACCTGATCATAAAACAGGTCCATTTGCAAGTCCTGCGACAGTATATGAGGTTAATCCTTTAGATAGGAATGAAACTCTACCTACAGCATATTCTCAAGGTTCTACAGTTATTAATGTTGATACTGCTGCACTTGCTGCTCAAGCACAAGGAGATTTCTTTGGATATCTTCCAGTTGGAACAGTAATCTCTGGAGCAACTAGTGGAGCACAAGCTACAATTTCTAATCTTAATTTGTTCTCTGATCCTTATGGTGATTTGAGAGCATGTGTATGGATTAGAAATCCTACTGCTACACCAGCTCCACTTGCTAGAGTAAGATCTGGTGAAAGAGAATTTAAGGTAACATCTAGTTCTGTTAATGCTACTGGATTGAGGGGCAGTACTGCAATTTCTGCTGCTGATTCAATTTATACTGCAATTGGAACTACAAGAATTATACAAACTGATGTTAGGATTACAACTTTAGAAACGACAACGATACAAAGAGATGTAACGCTTACCTTTGTAAACCGTAGACCGCCCCCACCACCTCCACCACCACCCCCAGTTATTATTAATAACACAAGGGTTATTGATAGAACTAGGACTGTAAATAGGACTATTATTAGGCCAGTTCCTGTACCTACTCCTCCACCTCCTAGAGCTCCTCGAAATCGTGACCCTCTAGCACAGTCATTTACAGTGGATCAATTTGGTGCATATGTAACTGGTATTGATGTATATTTTGCAACAATTGATACAGATCCAACCGTTCCCGCTTTCGTGGAATTGAGGACAATGGAATTGGGATTCCCAACTGAAAAGTTGGTTTCTCCTGACTCAAGAGTGGTTTTGACTTCTGCAAATATCACAGTCACTACAGATGCCTCAGTGGCAACTAGAGCGACATTCCCTGCTCCAGTATATCTGGAACCTGCGAAAGAATACGCTATTGTTGTAGGTGCTCCTACGAACACTTATGAAGTGTTTATTGCAGAAATGGGTCAGACTGCTCTTAATGCACAGACTTTGCCAAGTGCTGCAGGACGGGTTTATAGTAACCAGTTCTCTGTAGGTTCTTTGTTCAAGTCTCAAAATGCATCTACATGGACTCCATGCCAGTTTGAAGATTTAACATTTAAACTATATCGTGCAGAGTTTGAAGAAACTGATGCAGTGGTAACATTCCAAAACCCACCAATTAGATCTAATAATGGTATTCTACCAGCATTGAATAAGAATCCAATTGAAGCACTTCCTAAGAAAGCTTCACTTGGTATTACAACTTCTCAAAATCCTGGTCTTATAGGAACAGTGTTTACTATTGGAAGAAAGGTTGGTGATGCACAAGCTGATTATCGATATGGATTTATCGAAGATGTTGGTGGTCCCGTTACTGGTGTAGTTGGTATTCAAACCAATGGCACTTCTTATGGAACTCCTGCTGCTAGTGTTGGAACATACAACATTACTGGTAGTGGTGTTGGATTAAAACTTTCTGTAACTGTAGGTACTGGTGCTTCACCAATTACTGCTGCTACTATCACTCAAGATGGTGAAGGTTACAAAGTTGGTGATATGGTCGGAATCGTAACTGCTGATATGAGTGGTAGTGGTTCTGGATGTAGGATTGGTATTAATTCTCTTAATGGAATTGATACTCTTTATCTTACTGATATTCAAGGTGAAGAATTTACTACTGGTGATGATGTATCCTACTATCATTCTGCAGGAACTGTTATTGACTCAACTCTTGATGTCACTAGGTTTGATGCAACTGGTAGTTTGTATACTGGAGAATATGCACGAGTTGGTTATTTTAACCATGGAATGTATGGAACTGGTAACAAGGTTTCTATTAGTGGTGCTTCTCCAAATACAGTACCAACCACACTTTCAACAATAATTAATTCTACTACAAGTAGTGTTGCTATTGCTGATAGTATTGGATTTAATGTATTTGAAGGTGTTCTAGTTAGTGCAGCAAATACTGCATATGCTATTATCAACAATGAACTTATTTCCTATACATCTGTTGGTATTAATACTCTAAGTGGTATTACTAGGGGAGTAAAGAATACTCAATCTATTAATCATGCCCAAGGAGATATTATTAGTAAATATGAATTTAGTGGTATTAGTTTAACTAAGATTAATAAAGATCATGATGTTTCTACTTTGGGTAGAAATATGGATGACTTTATAATCAAAATTGATAGAGAAGGTAGAGGTACTGATATATCAGCACTTCAACAACCTCAACTCTCTTTTGCATCAAATATTCATGGTGGTGGAGATAATGCTCATGCCTCTAAGAATATTCAGTATGATACTGTTACTCCACTATTTGACATTACAACACCTGGACCAACGGATGTTTCCACCTTAAGTCTTAGAACAGTAAGTGGAACTAGTATTGATGGTGATGAGCAATCATTTATCGATCAAGGATTTGAACCATTTATTCTTAATCAAGGAACAAGACTTCCTACTACTAGGGTTGTGGCATCTGAGGTTAATGAAAATATTAGGTTGACTAATATGTTTAGGAATAGATCATTAACTGCTAGGGTTGCTATCAGCAATGGTGGAAACTTCTGGAGTTCTCCAATGATCTGTTTAGACACAATGTCTATAAGATTTTCTTCCAATAGGATCAATAAGCCAATTGATGAGGGGAATTATCCTATTGATGCTAAAGTTAATGCTCTCTTTGGAGATGTTCACACATCTTATTATAGTTCTAGAGTAATTAACATTAAGAAACCAGCAACTTCTCTTAAAGTTGTATTTGATGGTTATAGACCAGCATCTACTGATTTTAGAGTTTTATACAGTGTTGTTAGTGAGGATTATAGTGAAGTTGATCAGAAATTTACACTATTCCCAGGTTATCTAAATATGGTTGATACTGATGGTGATGGATTTGGAGACACATCTATCAACTTCAATAGGAATGATGGCCGTGCTGATTCTTTAGTTACTCCAGGGGAGGACTTTAAAGAATATCAATACACAATTAATGACTTAGATCCATTTACTGGGTTTGTTATTAAAATTGTGATGAACGGATCCAATCAGGCTGAAGTACCAGTTATCAAAAATATTAGAGCACTGGCATTGGCATGATAAGAGTGGAAGGTCATACGAACCTTTTTAGGGATGAAAAAACAGGAGCTATCATAAATGATGATAGCTCTGGTTATATTGCGTATAAACAAGCAAAGACTAAGAAACAGATGGAGAGAGCAGAGCTAGATAATATGAAGAAAGAAATTACTGAAATAAAAGATATGCTGGCAAAAATTGCTGAAAAAATCACATGAGAGATCCACATGTAGAGCATTTAAGGTATCTTCATGGTGAAGATAATGTATGTCCAGATATCGCAGAACTTGGAGATATGGCAATATTAAGAAATGATATAGAGATTTTAAATAGAAAAGTTGACCATTTAGCTAGACTCATTCAGGAACTTCCCCAGAAACTAAATACCTAATAGGATATTAGACTGTAAAAATGACAGTATATGTTGCTAATCTACAGATTGAGCAAGGTATGGATTTTGAACATTTATTCTCATTAGGTGATAATGATAATAATACTACCTTGAATCTTAGTGGATTCTCAATTTCTGCTTACCTTCGTAAGTGGTCTGGGAGTACAACTCATACTGCTTTCACTGCAAGTATTCCAGCTCCTGTAGATGGAGAAATTAAACTCGAAATGACTGATACTACGACTAATACACTTAGTCCTGGTAGGTATGTTTATGATGTCGTTATAACCGATTCTTCTTCTAAGAAGTATAAAGTTGTTGAGGGCTCTGTCCTCGTTAGACAAGGGGTAACAAGGTAATGCCATCATTACGAATAGGCACAGGTAGCCAAGTAAAAGTTATTGCCAGCGGCTCTTTAGGAGGCGGTGGTGGAGGTGGTAAGTTAGCCTTACTTTCTGATGTAAACACTTCAAATTTAACCAACGGTAGTTTTTTAGTATACGATTCAGCAGCCGCTCAATTCGTAGCTCAATCTACCTTACCAACCACCACAGTTGATGGGGGTGAATACTAAAAATGGCCGCAACGATTCTTTTAAAGAGGACCAAAGGAACCTCGCCACCAACCGTCGCACCAGTAGGAACTGGTGTATCTTTTGGTGAATTAGTATACACCTATGATATTACGAATGTAGGTGCAGGTAAGTCTTATAAGAAATTATATATTGGTCATCCAGACGGTAATACAAATGCTCCTATAGCAATCGGTGGTGAATACTACACCGATATGTTACCAGGTAACCCTGCTGACTTTGGTAAGCCAGTTGGTTCTAGGGCAGTTATTCTTAACCCATTAGGGCAGATCAACACCTGGAGTGTCGCTACAGACCTTCTAGTAGGTGCTGCAGCCACTGTATCGGGGGATTTATCTGTTGCAGGAAATCTAGCGGTTACAGGCGATTTAACATACGATGAAGTAAACGCAAGAAACTGGAATATAACTGGTGTTGCAACTGCACCAAATCTTTATGTAACTGACATTACTGACACTCTTAACCTACAAAGTAAGGTAGGTATTATAAGTGCTCTTGCTGGTGTTGGTGGTACATTTAATGATTTCAATTCTACATCTGCACAGTTTGAGCAGATTAATGTAAGTCATGCCTCTACGACTAATAATCTAACGATTACTGGCATTTCTACAATTGAAAAGAACTATGATTTTAGAACCCAGTTAATTAGAATTGGTAAAGAAGCTGGTTGGCAAGAAACTGATGGTAGTGATCGTCAGGGATTCTTTATTGGTAACTATGCTGGTACGAACGCTGGTTTATCCACTCTTACTAAGCGAAATGTTGCTATTGGTCATAGTGCTTTCCAAAAAGGTGGTCAGACTAAATCAGAATCTAGTATCTTCCTTGGAAACTTTGCAGGACAAGAAGCAGAAGGTTCACATAACATCTATATTGGTGATAAGTCAGGACAGGATTTAGGTTCTCAGACTCTTATTGGATATGGTGAAACTGGTACTGCTACAGCAATTTCCTTCTCGGATGCTAGTACATTACCAACAGATCCTTATGACTATAAGGTATATGGTAGTATAGAAGCTGCAGGTATTACCAGTGTAACTGGTGGTATGTGGGCAATTGCTATTGAAGATCTTAATGATTTAAGTGTAGTTAATAATGCGGTTAATAATAATCTAACATTTAATGTTGGTACTGCAAGTCAGGGTCACTTAGGTAAAACTAAGGCTGGTCCTTTTAAAGTTAAGGGTAGTAACGACTTTGCGTTACTTACTGACAATAATGATTGTATCTACTTAGATAGTTCTTCTTCAGGATATCTTGGTCTTTCTGGTCAGTATGGTTTCTTACTCGTAACTTCTGGTATCACTACAAATAGTGGTCTGGAAGATCACGATCAGAACATTGGTATAGGTCGTGAAGCACTATGGGGTGCTGGTATATCAACTAACCAAAGCAATAACATTGCTATTGGTGCATTTGCACTTTATAAGGTTTATGGTGATAA
>Ga0163108_10000467_pt1 | contig 30051 bp, 19 predicted proteins | sample Fk1155metaG_FD_109644 | JGI IMG/M metagenome (GOLD analysis project Ga0163108, IMG submission 109644) | Marine microbial communities from the Central Pacific Ocean - Fk160115 155m metaG | ecosystem: Environmental > Aquatic > Marine > Oceanic > Photic zone | place: The Central Pacific Ocean...
AGCACAAGTATCTGGCCAAATCCTGTTAACAACAGCTTAACTATTTTAATGACTAAAAATAATAAAGCAATAGTAACAATTATTGATGTGAATGGCATAAATATATTATCCAAAATCATTGGATCAGAGGATCAATTAGACCTTTCTTTTTTAAAAGCAGGAAATTATTTAATAAACATTAAAGGAGATAGTTTAAATCAAACCCATAAAATAATTAAGGAATAAATTTACAGTTTTAACAAACGGCTTAAAAAACACTAAAGATGTTTCTATAAAGGAACATCTTTTTTCTTCTATAAAAAATCAATTAATCAAACAACACCATATAAAATGCTATATAAAGAATTCATAATTGTACATGTCAAGGTCATAATTATACATTGTACACCTTCTATGTGCACCATACATTTGTAGTATGAATTTTAAAACAAAAGTTATGAAAAAAACATTATTAATTATTTCGACTCTTTTAATCACAGGATTAAGTTTTTCTCAAGCAATTACAATGGGAGGAACAAGTATCTGGACTCAAGTAAATGTGCCAACTTCTGCAGATCTTTTAGATATTGATTTTGCAGACGATAACGAACTTATCGGTTTTATTGGAACATCTAATAATGAACTATTAAAAACCATTGATGGCGGCGCAACTTGGGAAATCGTTAATAAAACAATAGATACAAGTGGGATAACTACAGGTGGGATAACAAATCCAAACCTATCATATGGTGCAATTTATGACCTCGAATTTAGCGATGAAAATAATGGTTTTATGTTAATGTCTGTTTGGACAGGTGGGTTTGTACCACCATCAAATGGACTTTTTCAAACCACCGATGGAGGTAATAACTGGACTCAAGTAATTGGGGGTGGAAATACTTTTTCAGGAGCTGGTCCAACAACGATTAATTTATCAAGCAACAATGATTTATTTATTGGAAGTAGCAACTATAATACAAATTTAGGAACAACTAACTCTATAATATCCGAATTTGTAAATTCTACATTCTCAACCAATGCTGAATTTGATATTATGAGTGTTAGCACTCCAACAGATATTGATTTTAGAGATTCTCTAGGATTGGCATCAACTAATGGGATTTATATTCTTAGAACAGTAGATGGTGGACAAACATGGGATACTATAAACACAGGACTTGATATAAATACGAGCATCACATCTGTTGCAATTTTTGATGAATTAACTGCATATGCTGGTTATGTTAGCAACGGACTGAGTTGGGGGCTTTTAAAATCAGAAGATGGAGGGCTTACATGGTTTCAAGACATGAACTCTGCAACATTCTTTTATCCAAAGTGGACATCTGTGGAAACCAAAGGAAAAGAAACAATTTCTGCACAAATTGGCACAAGCAATGTAGATTTACACTATCCAGTATATGCAGGCGCTGAGATTAACGCTAGCTTTACCTTTGGGATGATTTTTGAATCCAACGATGGAATTAACTGGAATTACATTGAAGTAGATGAAAAAATTAATGGCATAGCAAGTAACGATTTTTGGACAACAAATAATTTTGTTGGAATACCAACAGCACTTGTGCGAAATACCTTTGCTATAGGAAACAATGGGTACTTAGTAAGAAATGCAATGACAACAGGAAATGCATCTATTTCTGAAAACCAAGACCTTACTATTAAGGTATATCCTAATCCAGCATCCGAAAAAATCACTATAGAGTTAAAAGATGCAGAGCTATGGGAACTGTCTATTTTAGATGGTAACATGAAAGAAATAAACATTAATGAGATAAACTCAAATCAACAAAAAGAGGTGAACATCTCTGATTTACCAAAAGGACTTTATTACATAATTCTTACCAAAGACAACCAGAAAATAACCAACTCTGTAGTAAAGTTTTAAAATTCAGAGAACAAGAGAAAGGCCTCCCAATTGGAAGGCCTTTTTTTATTTATTGATTTTGTGGTTCATGAATTCATAATACCACTTTCATAGGTAAAACGAATAAGACCAGCAATATTTTTTACATCTAATTTTTTCTGAAGATTTGTTCTATGCGTATCAACTGTACGATGACTTATATATAATTTTTCACCTATTTCTTTATTACTAAGTCCTTGAGCAATCAATTTTAAAATTTCAATTTCTCTATTCGTCAGGTTAGCTGCGGAATTTAAAATTTGCTTTGATTTAGTAAGTTCATTAGATTCTGTTTTTAAAAGATTCATGGTCATATTACTGCCGATGTATTGTTTGCCAAGAGCTACTTTTTCAATGGCCTCCTTTAATTCATCATGCCCTACATTTTTAAGAACAAAACCGATAGCTCCGATGTCTATTAATTTATTTACAACGGCTTTTTCATGATGCATGGTCAGAATTAATATTTTAGTGTCTGGATAAAGTTCTATTATTTTTTCTGTTGCTATTATTCCATTCATAACAGGCATGTCTAGATCCATCATTAACACATCTGGTTTAAACATTTCTACCATACTAACAGCTTCTTCGCCATTATTAGCTGTTGCAACGACATTAAAATTCGGATTCGACTCAACAAGCTTTTTTAAACCATCTAAAACAACCGTATGATCGTCGGCTATAACTATTTTAACATTATTCATTTATGGGCATTCTTAATGTAATTACTGACCCTTGTTGAGGGCTCGACTGAAAATTTACTTCTCCTTTAAGCAACTGGACTCTACTTTTTATATTTGAAAGTCCTGCTCCTTTGTTTAAGTTAACTTTTTCTTTAAAATTAAATCCTTTTCCATTATCTTCAACTATTAAGATAAGCAAATTATTATTTTTTAATAATTGGACAGCAACTTCTGTTGCTTCAGAATGCTTAACTATATTATTTATCATTTCCTGAACAATTCTATAAATCCCGAGTTTCATATCTGCACTTAATTTGATTCGTTTTACTCCATAATGGTTAAACTCATAGGTAATCTTAGTTCCTTCAAAAAACTCAAACAGCAATTGTTCTAATGCAGCAATTATACCTGATATTTCTAAAGCTTTTGGAAGCATTTGATGAGAAATGCTTCTGACTTCATTGCAGATTTTGTCAACTGCCTTTTTGGAAGTATTTATATCTGTTTCAAACTCAGGTGTCATTGATGAGATGCTTTCCAAATTAATTTTAACAGATGTCAACATCTGGCCAATTCCATCATGAAGTTCAATTGCTATTCTTTTTCTTTCTTTTTCTTCACCCTGAATCACCGCGTTTAAAATATCACTCTGTATTTCTAAATCTCTTTTGCTTTTTATTATCTTTTGCCTGTATAAATACACGATAATTCCTAAAACGAAAACGGAAATAAATATAGATAAGAAAAAATAGATCTTTTCTTCTTTTTTTTGTAGTTCTAATTCATTTATTTTTTTTTCCTTATTTAAAAGTTTCTTTTCTTTCTCTTGTTTAATTTTATTTATTCTAATGTTATCTTCAAATTTAATTTTATACTCTTGTTTTAATAGTGCTTTTGTGTTTAATTGATTTGAAATACTATCTTTCATATCAACATATATTTCAAACATTTGAAGAGCCTTTTTTTCATTATTTAAAGCCTTATATATAAGATAAGAATACAGCGATGAATTTTTTATTTCTTCAACACTCCCAATTTCATTTGAAATTTCAAATGCATCTAAACAGTAATTCAAAGCTTTTTTATAATTTGATTTTTTATAATACACATTTCCAAGATTGTTTAATGTATTAGCTTCAATGTATTTATCTGGAAATTTCATCTTTACTATTTCCAGGCATTTATTAAAATTCTTTATTGCTTTTACGTATTCTTGTTTTCTCAAAAAAATGATGCCCAAATTATTTAATGGAACTGCTTGACGCTTTAAATCATCTAATTTGATGTATAACTTATAGCTTTTGTTAAAAAAGCTATAGGCACTATCTAATTCATTTTTAGCAAGGTAGGTTAGGCCAATGTTGTTTATAGAGGAAGCAAGAGTAAATTGATCATTTAATTCTTCATAAATTATTTTGCTTTTATTATAATAATTTAAAGCCTCATTGTAATCCCCCTGTTCATTAAACAAGTCTGCAAGATTATTTAGTGTATTTGCAGTTTGTTTTTTATTATTTGTATTAAGTGAAATAGTTAAACTTTTATCTAGATATTCAATGGCTTTCATATAGTTGCTCTGGTGTTTATAGATGATTCCTATATTACTAGCACAAGCAGCAACTCCTTTAAGGTCATTTATTTTTTGAGAGATTTCATAGCTTTTTAAATAATACATAAGGGCTTTGTTGTATTCCCCTTTTATATGACAGGAAACGCCCATTATTTTCAACGATTGAGCAAGATGAAAATCTGCTTTTAATTGTTTTGCTAATTTATTTTGCAATTGAGCAAGATGAAATGCACTATCTGGAATTTCATTATGTAAATGCCATGCTAAACTTCCTATTGCATTTAATCTTGCTGAATCAGCATTAGAAACATCACTCCATTTATTCCATAAAGAATCTTGATTTACTTGTGAGGTAAGTATAAAGCTCCAAAAGACAAAAAGAACAGAAAGTAGATTTTTCATTTAAAATGGGTCTATGTATTACTGAAGATACTTAAAAGAATGAATAATATTATCTATATAAATAAAAATAGAATCAATGTATTGATAAAATATTCTTCTTTTTTGTATAAATACGTTAAAAGTCGTAGTGTAATACGAGTATAATCGTATTGTAAGATTCTTGTATCATTCTCAACTTTGTTATAGGTTAATTATTTATAAGAATACTATAAATTTTAAATCAAATTAAGGAAAGCCGAAACCTTTTTAAGTAGGCAAAATAAAAATTAATAATTATGAAAACTTTATACAAAACAATTCTTTTAAATAAGAACATTATTAGACCTTTTTTCCTTTGTTTTATAATCGTAATAGAATCTTTAAATTTCAATGCTCAACTTTGCTCAACTGGCAGCATTGAGACTCTTTATAATCAGCATAAATCATTTGATACCAGACGTTTAGGTAATGGGTCATTATTAAATCCATATAACTATACATTAAATGCAGGATGCATGAAAATATCTACTTTTCAATGGAATGGCAATAACAACAACATTGAGCTTTATGATCAAGACAACAATTGGAATGATTCATACAACTCTGTTCATAGAGAAAAAATGGTTGCGGCATCAGCTCATTGGGCAGCAACTAAATCTTTTGAATATTTTAATAGCGTACATGAAAGAATAGGATTTAAAGGATATTTCACCTCTAATACGCCTGATTTAAGAATTGTCACAAATATTCCGGCTGCCAGTAATTCTATGCTTCCAACAGATTTACACACAAGCAGTAATGGACATCATAGAGAGCATACTATATATTGTGTAAAAAACAGCAATAAAGATTGGGTATCTCTTGATATGATCGGAAGACAATATGCCAAAGGGATTATTCAATATACAAGCAAAGTGGGTTATGACAATCAAAACAATCCAATAGGAACAATCCATTCAGAATCAGGGGCATTATTAGAATCCTTTGGTGATATTTTTGGGACAATGATAGAAAAAAGTGTTCAGGGATCAATTGATTGGCAAATAGGGGATGATATGGGTTCAAATTCTATTTTAAGAAATATATCTAATCCAAATTCAAAAGATCATCCAGATACTTATAATGGAAATTATTGGTCAAATTCAAATAATAATTATATCAATTGTAATGTTATTAATTATTGGTTTTATTTATTGGCCGCCGGAGATGGAAACAATCATTTAAATGACAAACAAGATCAATATAATGTAGAGGGCATAGGAATTAATAAAGCAAGAGAAATAATGTATAAAGCTTTTACAATGCCGGGTTATTTTAATCGCACAACAACTTTTCAGCAAGCAGCTATAAAAACAAAACAAATGGCTGAACTTCTATATGGTGTTGGATCTAATGAAGCAAATCAGGTTTGTAATGCTTGGTATGCTGTTGGTGTAGGAAATCAGCCATGTGGCTCAAATAACAATGGTGGTGTAAATAGTGCAAGTCTTACTTTACCAAATTCCGTTTTACGACCAAATCATTTCACCTTTGCAATTAATGCAAGTGGTTATCAAAATGGAACGCTAACAATCAAGATAAAAGATGGCAATAATATATTGAAAATAGATCAAGTGCTAAATGGCACTTCTGGAAACTACACAGTACCTTCAACTATTGGTTGGGCAGGTGGAACTTGCACTGTAGATTTAATTCACATTACTTCTGGAAGTACAATAGCTTCTGAAACTTTCACGATGATTACACCATCTATTAGTGTGCCAAATTCCGTTACAAAGCCAAGTGATTTTTCAGTTACTTATAATAGAGCGGGCCATCCTGTCGCACATTTACTTATATTTCATAATGGTCATTCTACACCAGTATTTAATCAAACCAACCTTAATATAAGTGGAGTCGTAAACATTCCTTCAACTGCTAATTGGTCTGCAGGAAACTACACAGCGAAGCTATTAATTCCTGGTAATATTACCATTGTTCAAGAAACATTCACAGTCACTCAAAATACCGGAAATGGAAATACCGGAAACGGAAATAATGTTACTTGTACCAATTGTACAGCAATTTTTGGCTTAGTCCCCGTAAATGTAGTAAAACCTGCAGGGATTTCAGTCAATTATAATTCAACTGGATATGAGGCAGGTGATCCATTCACGATGAAAATATTTGATGGAAATAATACATTAAAAATGACATCAACTGAACAAGGAACATCAGGGACATTTAATACGCAGCAAACGACGAATTATGCGCCGGGTAATTGCAGAATAGAGCTTTATGACAAGGACAATATCCTTAAGGATAGCGAACATTTCATTCTTAGCAATGCACCTCAATCTGCTACTATTAGTTCAATTACAAGTATTATTTCTCCATTAGGATTTACTTTCTCTTATAATTCAAATGGTTATGCATCAAATGAAGAATTTACAATTAGAGTTTATGATGGCAATTATGATCTAAAAGAAACATTAAATAGATCCAGTTTTACAAATTCCGGTAACATCACAATACCTTCAACTGCAGGATATGCAACTGGAACTTGCCGAATTAAAATATATGATAGCAATAATAATTTCAAAGATGTAGAATCTTTCAATCTTAATGCTGTATCAATTAATTCTCCTGGCACTGTAATAAAACCTAATGGATTTCAATTTACATATACTACTGCTGGATATAATTCAAATGATAATATCATAGTTCGTATATATGATAATTTTGAAGTGCTAAAAAATAGTTGGTCTCATGTCGGAGATGCTAATGTTACTGTACCACAAGGGAATGCACAAGGGAATGCTAATTATGCTTTTGGAAACATCGCCAATGGACTAGGAACTTGGACAATTCCATCTACCTTAAATTATAATGAAGGAACATGTAAGATTAAAATTTTGGCTAATGGAGTATTAGTTGACTCTGTAACATGGACTTTAGAAGAGCAGGTTGTTAATTCTTGTAATTCTTATGGGGCACATTCAGATTCTCTATTTATTGATAAAGTAGAATTTGGAAATATTATAAATCCATCTGGAAACAATAATGGCTATGCAGACTATTCTGATTTAATGACGGTTCTATCAGATTCTTTGGAAATAAGTCTAAAACCTGGTTTTGTAACGGAAATCACACGTCAAGATATTTACTGGAATGTATGGATTGACTTTAATAATGATGGAGATTTTGACGATAATAATGAATTAGCATTTGAAGGAGAACAAAAAAAGTTTCTTAGAGGTGATGCCAATCAGGATGGGAATATAAATATGTCAGATATGATATTTATCAATAATGTATTATTTCAGGGTATTGGTTCTTTTTCATATCCCGATGCAGCAGATGTAAATGATGATGGTGAAATAAACATCTCAGATGTAATCTATTTATCAAATTACTTGTATTCTGGTTCTATTCAATCTTTACCTGAGCCATTCTTAATTCCAGGATTTGACTTTACAGCTGATAACTTAGGGGATTATGTAATGAAAGCTAAAATTTACCTTCCAACAAATGTTGTAGATGGAAATACAAAAATGCGTATTCAGCTTAAAGCAGGGTCTTATACTTCAAATGCATGTGAATCTTATGTTTTAGGAGAAGTTGAAGACTATTCCATTGAAATTTTGGATTTAAGAAATGAGAGTTTTTCAATAAATGAATCCCCAATTAATATTACTAAAGAAATAAATAGAGAATTATCTATCAACACTTTTCCTAACCCATCAAATGGCATTATAAATGTTGCTGTTAAGGGAGATTTAGATGATGGTTTCAGATACCGTGTTATTAATTTAAGTGGGCAAATTGTTGAAGAGGGTAAAGAAACATACAAAAGACAACTAAAGCTAGATCTAAGCGATAGAATGTCTGGAATTTATCTTGTGGAAGTCCAAACAACTGAAAAGAAAATTAGTAAAAGAGTAGTTATTAATTAAATTTCACAACAACAAAAAGGCCTTCCAATGGAAGGCCTTTTTTTATTTATTTAATCTTATTCCTTTAGATTCAATAAGTAAATCTCTATTTTTATAAAGGGCTCCGACTGCTTTTTTAAAAGCTTTTTTACTGATTCCAAATTCGTCATAAATTTCATGAGGAGAACTCTTATCATTAATACCTATAAAGCCCTCATTTTGATTAAGCTTATCCAAAATCATATTGGCATTTACATCGTTATAATTAGAGTATCCGACAGGAGCTAAGGAAACATCGATTTTGTTGTCTTCTCTTATTTCTTTGACATATCCTTTTAATTTATCTCCGATATTGAGTTCTTTAAAAACCTCATTATCGAAAACTAACCCTTTATGTTTATTGTTTATAATAAGTGAATAACCTAATTCTGATTTGGTATAAACAAGCAAATCTATCTCATCACCCTGCTCCACTGTTAGGTCCTCATTTTGAAGTCTTTTTTCGATTTTATTAGTCGCATATAAACGATCTGTTTTTTCATCAATATCCAAATAAACAACATACCACCTACCCTCTTCCATGTTTTGTCTTTGTTCCTTAAAAGGAACCATTAATTCTTTCTCAAGCCCCCAGTCCATAAAAGCTCCAACATTTTCAACTGAAGTGGTTTTTAAAAGAGCAAATTCATGAAGTTTTATTTTTGGAATTATGTTAGTAGCAACTTTTCTTTCCGCATAATCTAAATAAACAAAAACGTCGATTTTATCGCCTATTTCATATTCTTCAGGACAGTATTTATTTGGCAACAACACATCTTCTCCCTGTTCGTCACCAAGATATAAACCAACACTGGTTGATCTTAATATCGTAAGTTCGTTATTGACACCTATTTCTATCATTTAAATTTTATATATCAGCTTTTAACAACTTTAATTTTTCGATATCCATTTTTGGTTTTAATACCAATAAAATACATCCCCGAATCAAAATCACTCATATTGATTTTTAATTTTTGTTTGTAATTTTCATCAAATGATGAAATTAACTTCATATTGACATCATATACAGACACATGTACCTCTGCGGCAATATCCAATAAATCAATATCTAATATATCAATCACTGGATTGGGACTGTAAAGAAGGGAAAATGTATTATTGTTATCGATATTAGCCGCTGGATCAACCACTACAATTTCATAATCCTCTACCTCGCCATCAAAACCATTTGCACAAGGACTAGGGTATCCATTATAAAGACAAGAAACCCTCATTCTAGTTGCACCAAATACTGCTGTAGAAGGAACCGTTATTGTAAAAGGACATAGTGAACTTTGCCCATTCACATTATTGGTTACAGTGCCTAATTCATATGATTCTGTCGCATCATCAAAATCAGCATCTTTATTCCAATCAATCCATGCCTTTGCATAATAGGTGTAATTGCCATTATCTGTATTAAGATTAACCGTTAAATCATAATCCTGATTTGGGTAAACATCTGTAGAATGTGTGGATGTATAATCGGTATAAGGCTGGGTTTTTCCACTTGGGTTATTAATACTATTAAAATCAACAAGAGTAACATTGCCCTGATAAGTCATCGTACCAGAAGATGCACAGTACTCAAAAGGAGTTACCGTGTACATGAACTTGTAAGTTTCAGTGGTATCTCCTTGATCTCCGACAGCAAAAACCTTAAAATATAGTTTAGTTCCGATTGGGAAATTCGGAAGTGCTGTTTGAGAAACCCATGTACTATCTTGGGTGTTTGTCATTGGAATAACATTGCCAAAAACAGGTGTATTTTCAGACCATTCCACATATACACTAGTGAGCGTATTATCATATGAAATTACAGAAGTGACATGTTGATCCATATTTTCTTTAGGATTATTTTCAGTCGGAGGGTTTGTGATATCGGTCAACAATATAGAAGGATAGTCATTTCTCCCAACCAATGAATACTCCCATAATCCTCTTCCCCATGTTGCAGTTTTAATAGTATTTGATCCATTTACTATTTCTAAATCCTTTAGACATGTGTTTGGAAGATTTGGATTATAAAGAGTCCATGGGCCCGAATACATTGGTTTGGTATATAGACCAATTTCTGCTCCCAAATAAATATTTGCATCATTAGTGTGGTCAATTACAACTGATAAAATAGGCATGTCAGAAAGATTATAAGTAATATTTGACCAATTCTGCCCACCATCTGATGTAACAAATACTTTGCTGTTGTCATCTTGATATCTTGCATAGGTAACTACAATAATATCATCATTATTGGGAGCAAAAGCAATATCGGTTATACTATAATCAGGAAGATTATTTTTTATACTTACAAACGTAAGCCCACCATCAATTGATTTGTCAATCTGACTTCCATTTGACACCACTATAATATCAGAATTATTCTGTGCTATAGCCGCTTCACTAATAGTGCTATTAAACGATACTGGTTTTCCAACATAGTTCCATGAAACTGCAAAATCTTCTGACACATGTACACTATCACTAAAATTAAAAATACGCATATGATTGTTGGGGTCATAAATTAATGGGGCTTCCCATGCTGCACTTCCGGAGCCACTCTGACCCGATGGACTACATCCAGAGCCACTTTGACCACCATCGGTTGTTCTTCTTCTACCACCATACTGATGACTACTCATCATCCAATCGTCATTAAGTGGATGAATTAATGCTTCCATTCCATCTGCTCCGTAAAACTCAATCCATGTATCTTTATGTTTAATGCTTGTGCCGTTATCTTGAGATCCAGAAATGCTTCTATAATGATTAGATTGACTGACTCCAAGTTTGTAGTTTTCTCTAATCGCTGTCCCTTGATTAAGTATTGTCCAAGTAGCACCATTGTCATTGCTTTTACAAAATAGCCCATCTGTTCCAACATAAAACACTCCATTTATACATCTTGCGGGGTGCAAATCCGCATGAATATAATGACCGCTTGTATTAAATGCTTCGGTAAAAGTTCCTCCACCATGATTAGAATTCCCCAAACTCCAATAAGTTATTTGATTAAATGTTTGCCCACCATCTGAACTTGCTTCCACATCCACATATCCATATATCATGTAGGAAGTATCCTGATCATTGACAGCAAAACCTAAACAACTTTGAGGTGGGTTATTTAAAAAAGTGAAATTTAGCCCTTCATCAATTGATTTCCAAACCCCATTTGTAGAAGCAAAATAAATGCAAGAATCACAAGCATTGCTAACCGACAAATAGCCCGTAGAATTATTGTTACCAGAAATTGTAGCCGATGCGGTATAACTTAGTCCTAAATCTGTTGAATAAAGAACAGCATTTTCATTTGGATTGCCACCATCGTTATCATAAATATAAAGTATATTCGGATTTGTTGGATGAAAAGTAATTTGGGTAATATCTCCACCAGAGAATAAATTGGTCCATGTCTGAAGGTTATCGTCGGATCGAAATATTCCACTTGAAGTACCTACGAATACCAAATCTGGAATGGTCGGGTGATAAACTACTTTATATATTTTAAAATAAGACCCTAATCCACCTTGACCAAGAGTGTTTGGATTAAAGTTGGTTTGTGTCCAGTTATCTCCACCATCAACTGATCGATATATCCCATGAGACATTCCATTTCTAGAATTACGTATGTTAATTAATATGGAATCTGAATTTGTAGGAGAAACTCCAATAGTATTCACACCACTAGCCACTAAAAAATCAGTGGATCCACCAACCCATGATAAAACTCCATTATTATTAATCGTTTTCCAAAACCCTCCACTCCTTGATCCAATATACATGGTGTTAGAATCCTGTGGATCAACATAAAACGCAACAACCCTTCCAAGACCAACAGAATATTGCCCCGTAATACTATCAATTGTAGATGGTCCTAATTCATTCCAGCCATTTGGAAATAAATTTTTAGGATTGTTGGCTTGGAATTTTTTATATGCATTTTCAACGAAATAAGGATCTACGTTGCTTCGATTACCATCTGGATAATATTTATATTCATTGGCATTTTTCCACCTTTGGTAGGGCTTCCATCCAGAACCTTTTTTGTTTTTGTCATGTGTTTCAAAATATTTATCTGCAGCTTTACAGACATCATAAAAATTAATGGAATAATCGTCCATCATAAGCTTATAATCGGCTTGAGAAAAAGCATTAAAACACAAAAAAAAGGGAATCGCTAAAAGGGAATGTCTAAATATCATTGTTTTTAATATTGGAACACAAATTTAATGAAAGTTCTGAGGAATAATAAAACTATACTTCTATTATAAAATTATCACTTTTTAATCGAAGACGTTTTCCATAAACACCATTTGAAGCTCTTTTTCCGGCACTAACAACCATGCAAACTTCTGCTCCTTTAGGCAAGTTTAAAAGCTTCTTTATTCTTTTGGAATCCATTCCTTCCATTGGACACGAATCATAACCATAGGCTCTTAGAGATAACATTAAATTCTCGCATGCAAGTGCTGTTGTTTTATGTGCCCATACTCGCATATCTCCTTGAGAAGAAGGTTCTCTTGGAGTAACTTTTTTTATTCCTCTAAAAAAAAGGGCTATCCGTTTAACAAAACCAAATAAACCAAAAAATCCCTGATTATATGCCAAGGGAACAATTTTTTTATAATACATTAAAACTGCTTTAGGAATTTTTCTTTCTGAATTTTCAAAATTTGAAATAATTTCTCTGTTATTTTTTTTCCATGTATCAGTTCTTGCAACACATACAACAAGTTCTTGTGCAGTTGATGCAGCAGGTTGATTTAAACAATATTCCTTTAATTTTTCTTTTTTAGCAGATTCTCGCACCCAATAAAATTCCCAACATTGTAAATTAGAGCTTGTAGGAGCAAGCAAAGCTAATTCCAAGCATTCCATCATTTCATTTTCGGGAATTTTATCATTTGTATAGGAACGAACACTCCTTCTGCTTTTAATTGTTTTGATAAATTCCTCTTTGTTAATCTCCAATGCTGGCTCTTCATATTTTAATTCTGGAATTTCTGAAAATATACTTGTTTTGAACATGCGTGTTTTTTATAATCTAAGTAATTTTTTTATCAGTTTAAATTTCTTTAATGAATAAGGAGAATACTTTAAAGAAAGTTCAAAAAAAGTGGGTTTATCCATAATACTTTTATAATGAGAAAAAGCAGAAAATCCTTCTTTGCCATGATAGGACCCAAATCCACTTTCGCCCACTCCTCCAAAAGGAAGCTGTGGATTTGTAAACTGCATTATTATCTCATTTATCCCACCACCACCAAAAGAAACCTCTTTTATAAACTTCTTTTTAATCGCTTTTTTATTTGTAAAAAGATATGCTGCCAATGGCTTAGGTCTTGATTGAAGTTTTTCAAACAAGATATTTAAATCACTATACTCAAGTACAGGCAACAAAGGTCCAAATATTTCTGAATCCATAACGTCATCTTCAAAAGACACATTATTTAATATACTTGGGGCTATATGCCTTTTTTCGATATTATAGTCTCCACCATGATAAACATTAGATTTTTTAAGCAGATCGACCAATCTTTCGGTGTTATTTTGATTTATCACCTGTACATAGTTATCATTTTCAGCAGCATAATTTGCTTTTTGGATCTCCTGAACAAGTAATGTTAAAAATTTTTCCTTTATGGAGTGATGCACCACGCAATAATCAGGAGCAATACAGGTTTGTCCGGCATTTAGAAATTTTGCCCAAACCATTCTTTTAACCCCCATCTTCAAATCAGCAGTTTCTGTAAAAATCGCAGGACTCTTACCTCCAAGTTCAAGAATAACAGGAGTTAATTTTTCAGCTGCTTTTGCATAGATTATTTTTCCAACCTTAGTGCTTCCAGTAAAAAATATTTTATCAAACTTCTGTTCAAGAATTAAGCTTGTTTCTTCAACCCCCCCTTCTATCACAGCAATTGCTTCTACATTCAAGATTTTGTTAAAAAGTTCCGCCATTACTTTGCTTGTATTAAACGCAATCTCACTTGGTTTTAACACAACTGTATTTCCTGCACAAACAGCTGCAATCAATGGTAAAATAGAAACATTATAAGGATAATTCCAGGCTCCAATCACTAGGCAAATACCAAGTGGCTCGGCTACAACAGAACTTTTGGCTGGGAAATTTAAAATATTGGTTCTTACTCTTTTGGGTTTTGACCAATATTTAAGACGACGACATGCTCTATCTATCTCATGATAAATAGACCCTAATTCAGTCATGTAAGTTTCTATCTCAGATTTTTTGAAATCGAGATAAATTGCTTCATAGAGTTTTGCTTCATTGTTTTGCAACAACTCTTTGATTTTTTTCAAAAGTTTTATCCGATAAGAAATTTCCAATGTTTTCCCTGATCGAAAAAAATCTCTTTGATTCGAAATAAGTGCTTTTATGTTTGTTTTTTTATCGTTATTCACAAATAATAAAATATTTAAGGGCTGTTTGGTTTAAAGCATTTACAATTTTATTAAATTTAACTTCTTTATTCTCAAAAGATTTTTTTTTTACTAAAATACAACATATTATGAGTGATTTTCCATGGTTCAAATCCTACCCTTCTGAAGTTCCACAAACAATTGAACTAAATAGATACAATAGTCTTGTTGAAATTTTTGATCAATCTGTTAAAAATTTTGGCGATAAAACGGCATATAAAAACATGGATGTTGAAATTAGTTTCAATGAGGTTTCTGCACATGTAGATGCACTTGTATGGCATCTTCAAAACAACACAAACCTTAAGAAAGGAGACAGAATTGCGCTTCAAATGCCAAATCTTTTGCAGTTTCCAATAACTATTTTCGCTTGTTTAAAAGCCGGTCTTGTAATTGTTAATACAAACCCACTTTATACCGCAGAAGAAATGCGTCATCAGTATAAAGACTCTGGTGCCAAAGCAATCATTATACTTGAAAACTTTGCTTATAATCTGCAAGAAATACTTGCTGAAACTGAAATTGAGACGATTATTACCACCACTATTGGCGACATGCTTGGTGGATTAAAAGGAGCAATTACCAATTTTGTAGTTCGAAAAGTAAAGAAAATGGTTCCTCCGTTTACACTTAATAACACGACTGCATTAAAGCAAGTTTTTAAAGACTGTAAAGGAAAAAAAGGAGAAGCAGTTAATCTAGGAAAAGACGATAACGCATTTTTACAATATACTGGTGGAACAACCGGAGTTTCTAAAGGAGCTGTTCTTTCTCATGGAAATATTTGCGCAAATGTTCAACAGGTGGAAGCCTGGATTGGACACAAATTTGAAGAAGGGCAAGAAACCATTATCACCGCACTTCCAATGTATCACATTTTTGCTCTTACTGCAAACTGTGTGGTATTCTTTAGATATGGCGCAAAAAACATTTTGATCACCAACCCAAGGGACATGAAAGGATTTTGCAAAGACTTAAAAAAGAACCCATTTACATTTATTACTGGAGTAAATACCCTTTTCAATGGACTTTTAAACCAGGAAGCATTCCGTAGCCTTGACTTTAGTAAACTTAAAATGGCACTTGGAGGTGGAATGGCCGTTCAGGATGTTGTTGCAGCGGAATGGGAAAAAGTAACTGACAGCCCATTGCTTGAGGCTTATGGACTTTCTGAAACAAGTCCAGCGGCAACCATAAACCCAGTTGGTGGAAATCACAAAACAGGAACTATTGGACTGCCTTTACCAAATACGGATATTAAGATATTTGACGATAGCCGAGTAGAAGTTGCTCAAGGAGAAAAAGGAGAAATTGGAATTAAAGGACCACAGGTAATGAAAGGCTATTGGAATCGACCAGAAGAAACTTCTAATTGCATGCACGGAGATTATTTCCTTACAGGAGACATCGGAATTATTGATGAAAATGGATTTTTCAAAATTGTGGATCGTAAAAAAGAAATGGTATTAGTTTCTGGATTTAATGTTTATCCTAGTGAAGTGGAAAAAGCAATCACTGAAAATTCAAAAGTATTGGAAGTTGGAGTTCGAGGTGGGAAAAATGATGACGGAACTGAATATGTAATGGCATTTGTGGTAAAAAAAGATCAATCCTTGACCAAAGAAGAGGTTATTGAAACCTGCAGAGAAAAATTAACCAACTATAAAGTTCCACGCGAAGTTCTTTTTAGAGATGAATTGCCAAAATCTAATGTTGGAAAGATTTTAAGACGATTAATGAAATAATCATACTCATATTTAAACTAAAAGGGCATTCAGGTGAGTGCCCTTTTTTTATTATATTTAATACATGAGAAAAACACAATTTTCTTTTCTTTTCATCCTGGTTTTTTCTTTTTGGTGCTATGGTCAAAGCGAATCAAAAGACACCATCTCAGTAAGCAAATTTGTGGAAGACATGGTTAATTATGATGGGCCTAAAAAATTAATTAAAGGATATGCGCTTCAAAAAAAACACATAATTGTTGATTTTTCAGATAAAACTAGGAGTGATCAATATTTTTTCTATAATCTTAATCCAAAAAGCCTTAAACGTCATGACAGCATTGTTAAGGCAAGAAATTATGAAGTAAATCACAATGTCTGGATAGGAAAATGTGATTTTCAAAAAGATTGGCATTTTGTATTTAGACATATTGTTTTCAACAATGAAGTTATTATTAAACAAATCAACAACTTTTGGGGCACTTTTGAAAACTGCACCTTCAATGGTGGTTTATTGATTTTAGACGGAAGCTTTAAGGATGTCATTTTTAAAAAATGTAAATTCAATGGCATTCAATTAAGCAACAACCAAGCTGAAACTATCGCTTTTGAAGAATGTGAATTTGGTGAAATTGGCGCAAACAATCTAGCTCCTATGTTTTCTAAAACTCTTACTGGCAATAAAACACAAGACTGGAATTGCGGACAAATCACCCCTTCTACTGAAAGTAAACCAAACCTACTATTCTCAAAATGCATCTTCCCTAAAAGAAGCACAAGTAATCAAAACAAAACAATACCAAACGTTTTTACCATTGGAGGTCATTTAAAAAGCTTGATCTTAAATGAAAATGACTTTTCAAATCAAATTTTTGAAGTTATTGGTTTAAAAATAGAAAATGATTTTGTTGTTAGTAAATGTAAATTTCATTACCCCATAAATGTTGGCGCACTCTCTTTGCCTGAAAACACCAATTTTAAATGGAATATGGGATTTAAATTATGTGTTCGCAATGGAGAATCCAAAACACCTGAAGAATATTATAACAAGCCATATACCGGAAAAGGTGACAAACAACTTGAAAATCAAATTTTATACGACGAACTGTTGAGTGGTTACAACAAGTTTTTTAAGATGTATAAAAATAGAGGCGATATGGAGTCTGCTAATGCATGTTATGTGGAAATGAAAAACCTAGAAACCCGTATGCTCGAATACAAATACAAACAAGATAAGAGCATTGACAACTTTTTTAATTTAAAAATCAATGAATTTCTCAATTACTTTTGCGATTATGGCACCAATCCAGCAAAATCTTTAATAATATCAATGTATATTATTTTCTACTTTTCAATTTTTTATTTCTTTTTCTATAGTTCTTGGGATAAAATAAATCGTGGTTTTTTTATAAAAAGATATAAAAACCTTATTGAATATGTTACTTCCAACAAAAAACTTGAAGATTTTTACAATGAAAAAAACACCAAAGAAATAGACGCTTATGAGAACTTCAAAAAACAAGCACTTCAAGCTCGAAAAAAAATGCCCTTCTTACTACATTTAATTGCTTTGCCATTATATAAATTCTCTTTAATTAAATACCAAACAAAGCGAATTTTATTTAGAAAGTCTGACTTATTTAAGCAACAATGGGATATTCAACCTTTTTTTAAGAGATTATTAAAAGGATTAATGCTGTATATGGCGGTACTTTTTTATCTTTTTTGTATTGTTGTTTTAAGAGGAATAAACTCCCTCGCTTTAAGCATAAACACTTTTTCTACGCTTGGTTTTGGAGACATTCCAGTTACTGGACTATCACGTTATGTGGCAATTATTGAAGGATTTATTGGTTGGTTTTTGCTTTCTATCTTCAGCGTTTCTCTAATAAGTCAAATTCTACAACTGTAGTTTATTGAAGTTTAATTTGAATGGTTTTGTTTTGATCAAGAACTATTTGCGTATCTTCAAAAGAAGGCGCCGATAAAACCGGTTTTATGCCATTTGAAAAGCCATATTTTTCGGTTGGTATTCCAACAAAATTTCGATTACACACCTTGTCTGAGTTTTTATCATAAAAAATAGCAACGGCATATTTTCCTTTAGCAAGGTTTTTAATCGTATAACTCATTTTCCAGTTGGTCACTTTAAAATAAAACCTTTTGTACTCCTTTCCAACCTTAGGAAAATCCTTTGCGTTATTATACAAACCAATTTGCATATGCCCTTTTAAAAATGGAATATTGGGGATTTTCACCGTTAAATCATGTTGTGAAAAAACATTAAAACTTGATGAAAAAATGACTATAAATAGTAGGTGTCTCATCTTAGAGCATATAAGTTAATTAAATTGGTTTGTTCCAAAGACTTTTCTTTTTCGCCGATTATTTTTGTAAATCCTTTTTGTGTTAAAAGAGATTTTACTTCATTTGCTCTTCCATCAACGTCATGAACCTCCATAACAATAGACTGAATTAATGGCCAGTGTCCATCTTTAATCCCCATTAACACATCCCATTCCTGTCCCTCGCAATCCATTTTTAACAGCGTTATTTTTTCCATCTTTTCATCATGAATCATGCCGGAAAGAGTTCTTACCGGACACTCTACCGTTTTTTTACCTTTTCTTAAATACCATGCAATTAATGGAATGCTGAAATTTGGGATTAATTTAGACCACCAAAAAGAATCGGGCGAGTTTTTAATGCTCCCCTTAACCGCTTTGTGAAATGCTTTTGGATCATTTTCCCACATCTCTGGATTGGAGGTGGATAATGCTGGGCTATTGGGAAAATAGGTAAAACTCAAAGTTTCTTCTTTGGAGCCCAAGCCCATTTGATAGGCATAAAAAAGATTGTTTTGGCTAAGCTCCGTATTTTTTTTTAATACATTAAAAATAGCAGGAACAGGCTCAAAGCTATGAATAGTGATGTCTTTATATTTCTGTGAAGCTCTAACTCCAAATACTCCAATATTTGCCCCAACATCCACCACTACATCGCCATCTTTTAATTCAATTCCATGGTTAAAATAACCATGAATATGGTCATCTAAAACAATAGCTTCGGCTGATTTCAAACAATATATTGGAGTCTTATCTGTTAGTTTAATTTTTTTCATATAAATTATTAACTTTAAGCAATGTCTGCTATAAACTTTGTTCTTGTTACCATTTTAATTTTACTAAGCATTAATTTGTTGGGCTTAGTAATTTCTCTTATTTCTATTCATTCTAAAAATCTACACAAATTTCGTAGACAAGATAAAAAAATATATCCAAGTATTTTTTATAACAGACTTCCATTGATTGGATTTAATATTTTAAGTCTCTCTTTGCTGTCTTCTTTTGGTTTATATTTTTTATTTCCGCTTTTTAATAAAAGTATGGACTTCGATATTTTACCAATTTTATTACAATTATTTATTATCCTTTTTGTGGATGATTTGTTTTTTTATTTCCTTCACAGATGGCTGCATGAAAACAAGTTCTTATTAAAAACAATTCATCGTATTCATCATAAAGCAACTGCTCCGTTTGCTCTAGAGTATTTATATGTTCACCCTCTTGAATGGATGTTGGGATACATAGGTCCTTTTATTGGAATAATTTCCATTGGGGTTTTTACTGACTCATTAAGTATTTGGACATTATGGATATATATGTTTGTTCGAAATATGCATGAGCTAGACGTTCACTCAGGATACAAATCTAAAATTGATAAATGGATTCCCTTTTGGGGGGATAATGATCACCATGACATTCATCACGAAAAACTAGATGGAAATTACGCGACCACATTTACTTTGTGGGACCATGTGTTTAAAACAAAAATGAAAAAAGAGAATTAATAAAGAAAAAAAAAGCCCGTCATAAAATGACAGGCTAACAAAAAAATGTAAGTTTTTTTTATGCTTTCTTTACGTCGACCGCATTTAAACCTTTTCTACCTTCTTTTAATTCGAATTCTACTTTGTCTCCTTCTTTTATTTCATCAATAATTCCAGACACGTGTACAAAGTGTTCTTTTTCTGATTCATCTTCAACTATAAAACCAAAACCTTTGGTTGCGTTGAAAAATTTTACTGTTCCTGTATTCATAAATAATATTTAATTGACTGCAAAAATACAAGATTATTTTCAACTAGAAAAAAATACAACAAAATTTAAGATTTATAAACAAATCAATTGACCTCTAAAATTACTCTATCCACACCTTTTTCTCTATAGATCCGTCGTCATAGAGGTAAAATAAAACAACATTGGGTTTAGGGTTTATTTCTTTCCCCATAATATCAAAAACCTTCAATAGTTTCCTTTTTTTAATTTCAAATGCTCCTTCATTTAAAGACATTGCTCCCCCAGTATGACCTCGAAACATTTTCATTATTGGCTGTTGATTACCATTATCATTAAGAAAACGAATTCGAACTCTTCCTGTATCGGGACCGGGCATGTTTGCATCTGTAAAAAAATGAACAGAAAAATCAACGGTATCTCCGGCAGCAATAATTACAGATGTTGTATCTTGATTTGATGGTAGACAAAAAGTAACACACATTGAGGATTCCCATGTTTGATTTGGCAAATCATTAAAAACTCTTTCAATATTTACCTTAACACCATCATTACTCGTATTGATTAGTTCTCCAAAACAATCTATCACATCTCCTGGATTTCCTCCCATTGAATTACTTGAATTTGACTTTATTTGAAAATCAAATGTTCCGTTAAAAGAACTCACACTAGAACACCCCCCTGAATTTACGCCTAATAAGCTATCTATATCACACCAAATATTAGTTGGAGCCCCAAAAGGAGGGTTTGAATTATTAAACCACTCATGATAGGAAAAAACAATTCCATTGGTATCTACAAGATAGGCATTGTTTGGAGAGTCATAGTATTGCCACCACTCATTACATGGCCCATCAATGTAAATAGGGACATTTACTGTAACTGGAACATACTGGCCAACTCCTACTCCATTTATTAAATCAGAAACAATTGCTTTTCTTTCTCCATAAGTTTGTGGTTGATAATAAGGAGGATTTGTTGGGTTTATACTGCCTGAAGATGGCATCGGACTCCCAGTAGGGTGAGCTTCCACTGTATAAATCACAAAACATTCAATCTGATTTCCAAATTGAGAAGCTACTGCATTCAAGTCAGACATATGGTTTCTAAATATCGGACAAGTATAACTACCCGAAACAATAAGGGCATTTTTTCCTAAACTCAACACATTTGACAAGGTAACAGGAGTTCCATTAATATCATAAAGAGTAAAATCTGCCATGGTATCTCCAACCGAAATGGGAGCCCAAGGATTCCCCTGAGACCTTGGCACAATAGCACATATTGAATCACTATCATTTGGCAAAGAGCCTATACCAATGGAAGGCAATAATTGCGATTTAAAATTTAAAGAAAAAAAGATTAGAGCAAATACACATGCATTTTTCATGGGAAAACATTTATTTAGGCAATATAATCATTTTTAGGAATTAAAAATACCGCATCTTAAATAAGATTTGTAATTATTCTCTATTGTTAGAGTCAATTGAAATCGTAACCGGACCATCATTTATTAATGACACTTTCATATTTGCTCCAAATTCTCCGGTTTCAATTGTTCGTGAAGTTGTCGATTTAAAAATTTCAATAAATAAATCATACATCTTCTTCGCCTCATCAGGGGAGGCTGAACGTATAAAACTTGGTCTATTTCCTTTTTTAGTAGATGCAAACAGAGTAAATTGACTAATAATTAACAAGGATCCATTCACCTGTTCTATAGATAAATTCATTTTTTGATCTGAATCTGAAAAAACACGCATTCCCAAAACTTTTTTTATAATCCAATCCATATCCGTATGAGTATCTGATTGTTCAAAACCCACAAAGAGTAATAATCCATGATTAATCTTTCCTACAATCTCTTTTTCTATTGATACGGAAGCAGAAGCCACTCTTTGAATAATCATCCTCATGAAAAATCATTTTTACGATGAACTTCATCTTCATCTTCAAGCATCATCTGCTGATAACTATTATATCTAAGCAATGCAATTTCTTTTGTATCAACCGCTTTTTTAATGGCACAATTAGGTTCTTTTAAATGCAGGCAATTATTAAACTGACAGGAGTTAAGTAAATTTCTCATTTCAGGGAAGTAATGAGAAATGAATTCTTTTTTTAGCTCGGCAAGGCCAAAGGCTTTTATCCCAGGGCTGTCAATTAGGAATCCTCCCGATTTGATTTGATGCATTTCTGCAAATGTAGTTGTATGCTTACCTTGAAGATGAGATTTAGAAATTTCATTTGTTTTAAGATTCAATGTGGAATCCAATGCATTTATTAGTGTGCTTTTACCCACTCCGCTATTTCCGGAAAAAAGAACCTGTTTTTCATTAACTTCTTTTTTTAAGAAGTTGATGGATTGTTGAGAAAAGCAAGAAATAAAATGGCATGCATAACCAATTTTGCTATATATTTCACTTAATTCAATTTGTTTTTCAATTTCTTTTTTATCTAGCAAATCAAGCTTATTAAATAAAATTGTAACTGGTATTCTAAACGATTCTGCAGAAACTAAAAATCTATCTATAAACCCTTGCTGAGTAACTGGGTTTTTAATTGTAAGCACCAAATAAATTCGATCAATATTTGCAGCTAAAATCTGTTTTTTTTTACTAAGGTTTGTAGATTTACGTACCAGATAGTTTTGTCTTGGCAAAACACTTATAATTGACATTACATCTGCATCATCTTTTATTTTTTCAAGTTCTACTTTATCTCCAACAGCTATAGGATTTGTCGATTTATCAGCAAGCAATCTAATTTTACCTCTAATCAAAGCGGTAGTAGACTGACCTGATTCAAGAAGAACTTGATAGAATTTACCTGTTGATTTTAGTACAATACCACTAGGCATGAAAAATGTTTTAATTATTTATTTTCCAAGACGATTCAACCGAACAACTCGCAGCGTCTTTTTTATCGTCATGTAATATTTTATCCCAGATTAAATCGACTGAAGCTTCAAGCGCAACCTTTTCATCTTCAAAGCAAGTATATAATGAATCTGAAGAAAAATGGGTTTTCACAAAGTTTGTATCAAAAGATCCAGACACAAATGAATCATGATTTAATACAAATTTGGCAAAATCAAGTGTGGTTTTAACACCTGATATCTGATATTGATCAACAGCTTCCAATGCTTTTTTAATTGCTTTTTCCCGATTTTGTTCATGAACTATTAATTTGGCTATCATAGGGTCATAAAAGATAGGGATTTCCATCCCCTCCTCATAAGCATCATCAACTCTAACACCATCACCAAAAGGAGTACGATATCTTTTCAATTGTCCTATATCAGGTGCAAAATCATTTAATGTATCTTCTGCATAAACTCTAATCTCAATTGAATGGCCATTTATTGATAAATCTTCTTGCTTTAAAGGAAGTTGTTCTCCATTTGCAACTTTTACTTGCCATTCGACCAAATCTAGCCCTGTTATTTCTTCAGTTACTGGATGCTCAACTTGTAAGCGTGTATTCATTTCCAAAAAGAAAAAATTCATATCTCCATCCAAAAGAAACTCAACTGTACCAGCCCCTTCATAATTACATGATTGACAAACAGAAACAGCTGCTTCACCCATTTTTTTTCTTAATTCTGGAGTTAATACAGCGCTAGGAGCTTCTTCAATTACTTTTTGATGTCTTCTTTGTATAGAACATTCTCTTTCAAAAAGGTAAACGACATTCCCTTTGGTATCGGCAAAAACCTGAATTTCAATATGTCTGGGTTTAGTAACAAATTTTTCTACAAAAACTGCATCGTTGCCAAAAGAGTTCCTAGCTTCACTTTGAGCTAAATTCATTTTTTCTTCAAATTCAGATGCATTTTCAACTAATCGCATTCCTTTTCCTCCTCCGCCTGCAGATGCTTTAATTAAAACCGGGAAACCAACTTGCTTTGCTACTGCACAAGCTTCTTCGACATTTTTCATTGCTCGATCAACTCCAGGAACCAAAGGAACATTGAATTCTTTAACCGCTTGTTTTGCTTTTAATTTATCTCCCATTATTTCCATCGATTCTGCTGAAGGTCCAATAAGCTTTATTCCTTCTTTTTTTAATTTTCTGGCAAAATCTGCATTTTCAGATAAAAATCCATATCCAGGATGAACCCCATCAACTCCAAGCTCCTTGCAATATTTGATGATTTTATCCTGTAACAAATAACTTTCTGATGCTGGGCTATTACCAACATATATTGCTTCATCTGCTTCTTTAACATGTAAAGCATTTTTATCCACTTCCGAATAAATAGCAACCGATTTAATATTCATCTTCTTAAGAGTTCTAAAAACTCTTCTTGCTATCTCTCCTCTATTTGCAACTAAAACTTTTTTCATCTAATTAATTTTATAGCGTATCGATTTAATCATCATCATAAGGAACCTTTTTTTGTTTTTTCTTCCTCTTAACTTTTATTCTCTTATCCTTCTTTCTTCTAAAGATATCCAAAAAGGATTGAAAAAGTTTAAAATCTTTCCAGTTATCAAATTCTTCCTGGTAATTTATTCCCGCCCCCTGAGAGAACATTCCTGAGGATTCATAAATTGTATTTCTATTAGATTCATTAAAAGCATTTATTCTAAATGTTCCACTTTCATTGATTAAATACTCTAGCATCACATCTCCAATTAAAGAATTATCATTGGTTTTTGAATCATCGCTACTTTGCTGCATCACTCCTGTTTCAACACCAAAACTTCCTGAAACAATCAATCTGTTATCTAAAAATGATTTAGAAACATCAAATTCCATCACAGAATATTCACTATTAATCGTTTCATCACTTGAAGAATTACCTTGGTACTCACCTGATTCGATATTGAAGCGTAATTTATAATCTTTTGAGACCATACCGAGTAGGGAATTAATTTGAGATTCAACAAGATTAAGTGCGGCTGAACCTGAAGCGGAAATCTGGCCCTGTAATGGCTGAAAACTATGAAACAAGAGCAAAGAAAAGAATTGTCTGTTAAGTTCACTTTGATCTGATATCACTCTTGATAAAAGAGCTTTTCCCGTTTCGGGTAAAGTAGGATCAGAAGTAAGATTAAAAGATATTTTAGGTTTTAATAAAGATTCCGTCAAATTCAAAAAACAATTTACATTTTTATTTGAAAGTGCCTTTTTATCATTAATCAGTAATTCTGGAGCTAAATCTCCATAATCTGACTTTAGAGAAAAAGAAGTTATCAGATTTATATCTGCATCATAAGCATCCCCTGTCCATACAATCTTACTTCCTGGTTGAATATCAAACACCTGTTTAATCTGGCCCATCGCAAAATCGTATCTACTTCCATTTTCGATATTAAAATCTCCTTCGAGTTTTAATTCATGAACATCATTCATTGCCATATTAAGATTACCTGTTCCAAAAGCAATTATTTCATCTCCGGTTTGTTCATTAAAGGTTAATTTTATTTCCGCATCAGGGGTAATAGTAAAATTAAGATCTAAATCTACAGAACTAAAATCTACTTTAGGTTCAATAATCTCCACGACATCTTTTGTGAGAAATGTGATAAACTGGTCATCGTCTGAATATTCTGATGTTCCATACATTGGGAAATTAATTTTTGTTCCTTTTCTACTTTCTAAATCCACAGAAATTCTTATATAAGAATCATCTCCTTCTATCTCGCAAAATCCTGTCGCATAAGCTTTACCAAAATAATAATCCCCATCTACATATGCTGTGTTCATGAGTAAAAATTTATCTGTAACCGAATTCTCAATAGGATTGTACTCCAAATCCAGAAACATATTATAATTCCAGTTTGAAAAATTCGAATGATAAATCGATGCATTTAAATTACTAACATTTCCATCCTCATCTGAAACAGGCATATTATCAATAGTAAATGCATCTTCAAGAACATTTATTTGTCCATTTAAGGTAAGATCAACACCTAAAAGAGCAACATTGGCTTTGGCTTCATCCAAAAAAAGTTTTCCATCAATTTTAGGATTGATTAATTCTCCTCCCACTTTTAATTTCCCATTGATTACACCAGACAAATCTTTAACAACATCCGGATCTAAAAAAGCATTGGCAAATTCAATATTCATTTGATCAAAAATGAAGTTAAAATCCATATTGTTTTTTTCTTTTTCCACATAGTAGTTCCCAGCAAAATCAAATGTTTTATTTCCCAAATAATCTAATTCACCATCTAATGAAATACATTTTTGAATCGGATTCCATGCCGCCAAAGTTGAAACATCACCTACTTTTCTACCGTTCATAGACAAGCTATCTACTTTTAATTGAGAAGTGAAACGGATCACTCCTAATGGGTCTGAAAGGGATGCCTCTCCATTAAGCTGACCTTCCATGCCTGCATTTAAATAAAATATCTGATCTAGTTCACTAAGATCAATGTTGGATAATGTTAATTTTATCCCATCGTAATTTGCATCTGAAACACATCCATTTATTTGAATTGATTGCATTCCTCTTTGCAGAGTTAAATCATCTATTTGCAAATCTGTTCCACTTATAAGAATTTCAGAAGAGTCCATTAAATTCCACTCTTTTTGATTAATTGAAAAAGTCGATGGTTTAATGGATATCGACACAATATCGCTTGAAACAATATCGGTCATCCAATAAATGTCTGATGCATATGTAGAAGTAGGGTCCCAAGTAAGGTGTGACTCTAAATGATTATTAACACCAATAGATTTAAATGATACATTATCTATATTTATAGAATCGCCAATTTGGACAGATTGAACAGTATATTTTGCATTTATATCCCCATTTTTTATTTGTTGACTAACATCAACAGAAGAAAATGAAAAGTTCTTGTAAAGCAACATATCAGAATCTAGATTTAACTCAAAATCAGAATCCAATGAATTATATCTACCATAAAGCTTTGTTCCAGATGAAACCACAAAACCAGGTAAAAAATTATTAAATAAAGTATTCGCATTTCTAAATGACAATTGATAAGTAAAATTGTTATCAGATTTTTTTTGCTTAGCCTTTGAAATTTTATCATTATTGGATGAGCTAGGAATTATGGAATAAAACTGCTCTGTAAACTCTTGAGCAATAGTATTGAAGTCAAATTTCCCTTTTAAATTAAAATCAAACAAGGAACTATTAATGTTTAATTCATCATCTTCTTCTCCTCTTTCTAGATGACAAACAAACTCTGGAACAATAATGGAATTTTCTCCTTCTTTGTAATTGGAATTTATTACACTAACACTTCCATTCAAATTATTTAGTGAATTTCCTGATAAATCAACCAATAAAGAAGCATTAAAACTTGCCAAGCTATCATTTCTTGAGAAATTAAGTGCATTTAAGAGCGCCTGATCTAGGTCTAGTTTAAATTTATAATGTCCTTTATTGTTAAAATCTAACACTCCATGATAATTCATTTTAAGGTTTTTATCGTTTACATTAAGATCACATAAAAGTTTGTTATTCAAAAACGACCCATTTTTTAAACTCACATTATTATAAGTGTAATTATCTAGATTAACTCTGCTTAATTCTGCACTAAATTTATCCAATAAGAAATCTCCATCTGATGGGATTATGGCCTTCAAGGATATTTCCCCTGAAACTTTCTTTATGGAAGGTTCATCTATTAATTCACCAATATTAAATGATGACATACTAATAGATTTCCCATTATTTTGAGACCCATCTATAATTAAGGATTCAGCAATAGTGTCCCATTTAATATTTATTGGTCTTAAACCCAAAACCCCCATTTGACTATTTATAGTATCTATACCAAGATTAAAATCAAATAGTTCCCCATTGATCTCGGTATTGATAATTTCCATAAACGACAATCTTTCTATAATCGGATCAATAGAAATATGTGGTTCTGACGATGAAGAAGGTAATTTTATGTTTTTGATATCATTAACATCAAGGTACATATAGTCTATTTGTTGATTGAATTTTGAATGATAAAGATTCTTAAGATCAGGAAGTTTAAATGAACCATTTATTTTTGATTTGTTGCCAAAGCATAATGAAAAATCATTAAGTGCTAGATTATTGATAACATTTTCAAATGTGCCAGATAAAAATATCTTTTGATTCATCCCCTTAATTTCGGGCACAAAATAGCTTAAGTCCTTTAAGGATAACAATGATGTATCCATATCAACATCTAAGCGTACTTTATTTTCAAAATCATCAAAATCGGCAAATGAATTTAATAGAAAATTAAATTTTGGAAAACTAAATTCAGAATTCAAAATATTAATTTTTAATTGTTTAAGTTTAATTGCTTGCTCAGAAATAAAAACATCGGATGAAATGTTTTGTAATTCGAATCCGGAAGCTTCTTTTGCTGAAAAACTAGCAATATCAAACTTTATGGTATCTAAAAAAGATTTGAAATTGACTATCTTAGAATTTAAATTCGAAATAGCCAAATGATTAAAATCCAATTGGTTATTTACTGGTTTTTGCTGGTAATCGTCATATTGGAATCTAAGATTAGTAATCGATAAATTCGAAATTAAAAAAGGCATTGGTTCAGTGTCATCTTCTTCTTCACTTGTGAAATATTCGACAATAAAATCATAGTTATAACCTTTTTTTGTTTTATTTATTTTTGCTACACCACCGTTAATTTTAATGTCTGAAAGATGAATTTCATCACTAAACACTCCAAGTGTTTTCCAAACCACATTCACACTCTTAAAAGAACCTAGGGTATCTTTGGATTGATCTCTTATTAAAAATCCATCAAGAAATAACCTGTCAAAAAAAACAATATCGACATTATCTATCTTCACTTCAGTGTTAAGTTCTTCTGATAAATAAGCTGTTGCTTTATTAGCTATATACGTTTGTGCAGGAGATGTTCGGATAACAAAAGCAAAAATTAAAAAAAGCGCAACAAAACATTCAAGTGCTATGCCGAGCGAACGTGCAACAATTTTCAATATTTTTGCCATTAATCACAAAAATACTCAATCTTGAAAGATAGAAACGTGTTTATACTAGGAATTGAATCATCTTGTGATGATACCTCTGCTGCTGTTTCAATGAATACTTCAATTCTCAGCAATGTTGTTTCGAGCCAACTTGTTCATAAAAAATATGGTGGAGTTGTTCCCGAACTAGCTAGTAGAGCACATGAGAAAAACATTATCCCTGTTGTAGAACAAGCGCTTAAACAAGCAAATATAGACATCAAGGATATTGATGGAATAGCCTTTACAAAAGGACCTGGACTTTTAGGCTCTTTGTTAGTTGGAACATCTTTTGCAAAAGCTGTAGGCCTTGCATTAAACAAACCTCTTCTTGATGTTCATCATATGAAGGC
>Ga0163108_10000469_pt1 | contig 29972 bp, 17 predicted proteins | sample Fk1155metaG_FD_109644 | JGI IMG/M metagenome (GOLD analysis project Ga0163108, IMG submission 109644) | Marine microbial communities from the Central Pacific Ocean - Fk160115 155m metaG | ecosystem: Environmental > Aquatic > Marine > Oceanic > Photic zone | place: The Central Pacific Ocean...
ACCAGGACTCACCAGGACTCACCAGGACTCACCAGGACTCACCAGGACTCACCAGGACTCACCAGGACTCACCAGGACTCACCAGGACTTCAGTCGCTGACTGTTGCCCACGATCCGTAAAGCGAGCCGGACAACGGATGCATACGATCAACAATCGGCCGAACGGATACGGACACGCGATTTCAGAAAGCGGCCAACGTTTCCTTGGCTTCCAGCACCACCGACGTGGGCAGTTTTGATTTCACCAGGACCTCCAGCTGCTTCTTGAGGACCTCGAGTTTTTCACCCGGGTGATAATCTAGCAGGCGGCGCACAGCCCGAATCGCATTAACCATCACGCGTAGTCGCTTGGATTCCTTTTCGGTGCTGGACTGTTCACCTGCCACAACCTGTGGATTATCGGCGGTTAACATGGCCATCAGAACGTCCGTCGATCTCAGGTCTCCATGGCGAGACATCCCCAGGGCGGCGTTGTAACGCGCGTTCGGATAGGGATCCACCAACAGGGCATCAAGTTCCTCAAGAGCTTCCTTCCCACCGATCACTCCCAACGTGAAGGCAGCCGCTGAACGTAATTCACCCTTAACGCTGCGACGGGTACTGTCCTCGCTGAAGTCTTGACAGGTTTCCTTCAGCAATGCGAGCACACCGGATTCTTTCTGCATTTGTTCCGGGCTGATATTTTCGGTTAATACGGCCAGCGACTCCAGTGCCGCATAGCGCACATCAACTTCCTCTGCAGAACGTTCCAGTCGGGCCGCTTCCAACAACTCAGGAATCCCAACTGGGATTTCAAATTCACCCAGGCACTTACAGAGAAATACACGCAACCGAATGCGTGACGCATCCAGATTGCCAGCCTGCAATTCTGATTTAAGAACATCGGCCAATTCCTTGGCCAGTTCCTTGTCCCGTTTTAATTCAGGACGATTCGAATCACGTAACAAGTCAGACAGCGTAAAGGCCTTTTGCCAACTGGCCTTATTCAAGGACTGCAAGTCTCGCACCAGGTCCCTGGGATCGTTTCCCATGTGGGCAATCCAGCTAAAAAGCACCCAGACCATCACGATGATCGCGACGATGATCATCGGAATCAAGAACAGTTGAACGAGAAAACCAGCATCAGGTGCCTGCACGGGAGGCAGTGATGCGGGCAAGGGCGCCTCCGCCCCTGGCTGGTTCTCAACCACCGGTTTTGTCAATGACTCAGAAACGCCTGCCCGGGAGGACTCACCGGGATCGTTACTAGATTGCTCGTTTTCTTCGTGGGACTCGGACACCTCGGGGCTCCTAATGCGAGAGTAATTTCAGTAAAGTGTAAAGGCACGGGGTCGGTCGTCAACCCGCATGACTGGAACCCGTGTACTGCACGAATCCATATGGCGGGCTGCTCCTTATCACCGGTTCCGATGAGATGCACATTCTCGATTTAACACTCGACGATCCCAGGGACAACCTGGCCCTGGATGAGGCACTCCTGGACGAAGCCGAGGCACAGGATCCCAGCTATGAACTCCTGCGCACCTGGGAATTTCGCCAGCCGACCGTCGTACTCGGTCGTTCCTCGCGGCTGATCGACGAGACCCATACGGCAGCCTGTCATCGTGATGAGATACCGATTCTGCGTCGGTGCAGCGGTGGTGCCGCGATTGTCGGTGGTCCTGGTTGTTTCATGTATAGCGTGGTTCTCAGTTGCGAGCTTCGCCCCCGGTTGCGGATGATTGATCAGGCGCATCAATTCGTGCTCGGCCGAATTACCGAGGCGCTCCAATCACTGGACATCACGGTAGAACTGGCGGGTACCAGTGACCTGGCCTGGGAAACCCGAAAGTTTTCGGGGAACAGCCTGCGCAGCAAACGAACGCACCTACTTTACCATGGCACCCTGCTCTATGATTTTCCACTACCGCTTGTGAGCAAGTACCTGGCAAGTCCGCCACGCCAACCTGAGTACCGACAGGGGCGCGACCATGACGGTTTCCTGGCAAACGTGCCTGTATCGCGAGACGCCTTGCAGGCTGCCCTCTGTGCCGCCTGGCAACCCGCCACATCGTGCAGTTCATGGCCTGAACAGCGCACCCGGCAACTGGTTGCTAACAAGTACAGCCAGGACCGTTGGAATAGTCGCTTCTGATCAGACCAGTCCCCAGCGTTTTCGCAGGAACCATTCTCCACTCAAGAGAAGCACGATGGCGAGGAAAAAGGCCCAGGCATCGAGATTTGAACCACCCAGCTGCCACTTGGTTTCCAGCTCGATTTTCAATTCCGGCGGTTTATCTCTCAGGGACTTGATGAGTGCCGGCACCTGTTCCGGCGCAACCAGTTTTCCACCTTCCGCCTGGGTAAATCGAGCCAACCAATTAAGCTGGTCGATATCAGCGCGGGGATTACTTTTTTCCGCTTGCTGATCCATCACATGAAAATCAGCACGTGCCGTTCCTACCACCTGGTTATCCCGCAACGCACGCACCTCGATGCGGTACGCCCCGGGTTCTTTTAAATCCTTGATTTCACCTTTCCAGTGACTTTCATGAGGAACCAGTCTCACCAGGTGATCGTCACCAGCAGGATCAAACCAGCGCACTTCCAGCTTCGCATCCGCCTGGACATCTCCACCAGTCGTTCGAATACCCGTCTCAAAATTAAGGGGCATACCGGGAAGATAACGCCGCTGGGAAAGTTTTACCCAGACGTCACGCCTAACAATATCTTCACGATGCACCAGCCAAAGAATCAACTGTCTCCAGAATTTCCTCAGTTCGCCATCAAATCCCGCGCGCTTCCACTGCCAGGTGGAATCACCGGCGAAAGCCAGCGTACGTCCCGCACCATACTCCCCGGCCACGAGCAGGGGATCTTTCGCCGGACTTGCCAACAGGACCCGAGATCGATCCTTGATCCCACTAAACCGGTTCGCGCCATTCAAGGGAGGCAACGACAGCCAGCGAGATCGATTGTCCGACTCAGCGGCCAACTGAGTGATCGGGTGACGCCCCAGTGGCACCATCGGGATCTGGCCCTGCAAGTGGAAAGCACGTTGGACCTCAGCGGTCGCTCCGAGTCCCTGCTGTTCAAAGCGTTCAAAGGTAACTGGTACAACATCAGCAACCGGAGTTCCACCGTAGCCGCCCGGTCCGAAACTGTGGTACCCACCGATCATCAGGAAGCCCTTGCCGGATTCAACCAGCTCGGCTAATCGTTGCAGGTTCTCCTTGGAAATCGCCCGCGCATTCAGATTTTCCAGGATCACGATATCAAAGGGTTCTTCGCTCAGGATCTGGGTACGTGGATCGGGCCATTGCGTGCGACTATTCATGGCCACTAGCTGTTCCACGAGTTCCATGTCAGGCGAGCTGGCGATCGTATTACGCAGCTCCAGCTGTTCACCCAGTCGACTGCCATAGAGGTAAAGAACCTTGATACCGCCTTCCAGGACAGTCAGGTAGGCGGACAACCGATTGTTTTCCACCAGCAGTTCTCCTGGCTGCTCTGCGACCTGGCAGGAAATCACGTAGCTCCCGGTTTGATCCGGAACATAATCGACCTCGATGGGAACCTGTTGGTCATCTTCCCTGGCGATCACCTGGAGTGTTCGTTGAAATACTTCCTGGCCCTGTTCATTAACCACTTTCACGGTCACGGGAAGTTGCTGGTTCACATACCCCCGAACACGAACCATGCCACGAATGGTAAAGCTATTTTTGACAAAGACCGTGTATTGCTGCGGTAACTGTTCAAGCGCCAGGTCCTTCGCCTGCTGAACATTACCGCGCTGGCCAAACGGTACCGTGTACAGGGGAACTCCCAGGCGTTCCAGTTCTCGACCTGCCTGGTGAATTTCGATGCGTGGGGCATAGGCCGTCTGGGTCCCATCTCCCATCAGGACCACTGACGAAACACGTTCTCCCAGGTTTTTCTGCAGGACCTCGTAGAGCGTCCCGCCAATATCCGTCTCCTGTCCCTGGGCCGCTTCCGGGATCTGTAACTTGCCCGCCTCCAGGTCATGGGGATGTAACACCGTATCATACCCGTATACCTTGACCTTGAGGTTCTCGTCGAAACCAGCGAGGATCGGTTCGATCGTATTGAGCAGCTTGACCTGGTCTTCCCAGCGTGTTCGTTCACCGCTTGTACCCGGCTGCTCCATGCTCTGGCTTTCATCAAACAGCAACAGGACTGCCGCTGTCTGGGGTTGTGAATCCGTGTAAACGTAACTCGGTTGCAACATCGCCAGCAACAGGAACAGGACCAGGATTGTTCGTAACGTAAGCAACGTGATCCGACGACGCCTGGTGAGTCTCCCGAAGCGCGGCCCCAGGGCCAGCAATGCCAACAGGACCAGCATGGCAATGGTAACGGCAAGATAACTTTCGAAAATCGGTTCGACGAACCAGTTTCCTGTCATGCCTGCACCTCGCTCACCGGACCCGCTGCCGGTGATTCCACGACTTCCACTGGCGACGAATCTTTCTCATAGAATCGATTGGCCAGGGTGTGTTCCAACGCCAGCACGAGGACCAGCATGAGGACCAGGAACGGATAGAATTCCTGGCCCACGCGCCTGTTACGGATACCAAATTTTATTTCTTCGCGATTGCGTGCCAGTTGATAACGATCGACACCCAGCAGTTGGTCCAGTGCCCCCGACTCCAGTCGTTGCAGGTTACTTTGCTCTACCCCGTAATTCACGGCAAAACCGCGCAGCACGGGACCACCCCGGTTTCCCTTGAGGCGATAAGCCCCCACGTGCTCCGTATCCCGCACCACGATTCGTCCATCCTGGGCATTACGCTCCAACGGATCCTCCTGCGGAATAAAAAGCTGGTACTGGTCCGGATCCGTCACGGGGTCATGGGTTAACTGAGCGGTTTCACCGGCCTGGTAATTCAATCGCTCATCACCCCGGTTCACCAGGTAGAGCAGGGTTCGGTTTATCAGCAGGAAGTAGGGCCAGGGATCTGCGGCAGCAGAAAGCTCGTTCCAGGATTCGCGGCCAGGGGATTGCAGTCGTTCGGTAATCGGCGTGGTCAGCGTTACCACACGACCTTGCCCATAGCCGCTGGTAACCAGCGCTGGCAACTTGCTGTTTCCATAATTCATCACGACGCGTGTATCGGGATCGACTGGTTTCATCATCCAGTGGCGAAATACAGGAAATTGTGACCATGGAACGCTGCTGCCCAGATCTCGAAAGTCCTGTAGTAGGTGGTGACCGGCATCGACCGGCGACAGGAAGAGATCACCCGGACTACGCCACTGGCGAACAATTTTTCCTCCCAGCAACTGGCGCACCGCAGGCTCCTGAAATGAATCCACTGGGTTTGCATGATTTCCCAGGAACACTCCCAGCCCACCGCCGGCATTGACGAATCCGGCCAGTCGTTGCCATTGTTCGGCAGTGAGAGGCTTGGGGTCGAGCAGGCAGACGGCCGCATATTTCCCCATGTCACGCAAGTTAAACTCGGATTGCCTGACCACTTCACAGTGAAACTTGGCCTGGTTCGTCTGGCGAAACTGGTAAGGTGCGACGGCTTCCGTCATCAAGTGCGCAGCTACATTTTCCGGGGCCACCACCAGCACCGGCCAGGCATCGTGGACAGCAATCGTAAAAAAACGTTCGTTGTCCAGGCGTAATCCATCATCTGCGAGCAGCCGAATTCTCCCCTGGTGAACTCCCAGCGGCAATCCGGACAGCTCGAAATTAATACGCTTTGATTCACCCGCCTTCAGATTACAGACCGTCCGACCCCGTGGGTTTTCCTTGGGCAACAGGACCTTGCCATCCTGGAAAATAGGCCGCGTAGGATCGTACTCTTCCAGCATTACTTCGACCGTATGCTGAGCATCCAGGCCGGTTTGAAACACCTCGGTAGACAGATGAAAGTTGCTGTTTTTTGTTAACGCCTGCTGTTCAAGTTGCAACTTGCCAAGTGCCGTGTTATGCACGTCCGCCACGCCCACATCAATCACATGCACCACGGCCTGGGTTTCTGTCAGTCGACTTTTCAGCCGTGGCGATCGAACATCCCAGGCCTGCTTACTAAGGTCCGTGAACACATACAATTCCTTCCGTTCGTGTTCACTCTGTTCCACCAGCGCCAGTGCATCGAGGATCGTTTCCGACAACGGCCGTGGCATGGAGCTACTGCGAATCTGCTGAACTGTCTTTTCCGCAGCTGCAAAATCAATGGCGAAAACATGCTGTCGCTGATGACTGTCAATGACCGCTACTTCGCTATCACCAGGTAACTGGTGAATCAACCAACTGGCTATTTCCTGGGCAACCTCCAGCCGGGTCTGGTTGCGATGACGGTACATCATACGTGGTGCAGCATCGACCACCAGGGCAGCCGCCACGGGCGCTTCCCTGTCTCCAATCAATAACGGCTCATCCTGATCCATCATCTTGATTCCGGTAACCAACAGGACAATGACCAGCAGCAGCGCCACGCTACCCAGGATGGCCACGGGCAATCGTCCCTGCCGAGTTCGCCAGGCAAAGAGCAACGACACCACGACCAGCACCAGGAGGACGGCCACGAGGCTGATCACGAGCCAGGATGCCTGCTGGTTGGAAGCGATACTCGGGCGAGCCAGGGCTGCCGCCAGGAACGCAATCGCCAGGCATCTCAGGGCCAACAGTAGCCAATGCCGTAGTTGAAGATTACGACGGTTCGTTGTTTCCCGCTGCTGTAGGAAACGTAACGCAGGAAACTGTAACTGGCGCGGCTGGCGGCGCATGATCAGATGCAGGATGACCGGAACGGCCACCATCAGTCCACCGAGCAACAATGAAATATTTACGAACGCCATGGGCAATTACTACGGGAAACTCCTAGAACCGGGCCTGCCGGCTCTGCAGATACTCTGTGAGCGCCTTGTCAAACTGCATGCTCGTATCAAGATTGACGTAATCGATTCCGGATCGGAAACACTCCTCGCGATACAGCTCGCAAAAACCTTCCACTTCGGCCAGGTAATCACGTCGATACTGGCTGGTATCGACGGTCATTTTTTGCTTGCTTTCCGGGTCTTCAAATTCCACGAGTCCCTGGAAAGGGAAACTGGCTTCCGCTTCATCAAGAATATGGAACAGGATGACATCGTGTCCGGCATGTCGCAGTTGCCTGAGAGAACGCAGCACAGGATCGGGGTCGACCAACAGGTCTGAAAAGACCATTAACAGGCTACGTTGTTTAATCATGGCAGCAACCTGTGACAGGCTGTAGGCCAGGTCGGTCACTCCTTCCGGCTTCAAGCGAGACAGGTGAGCCAGCAGGTTTCCCAGTTGCGTGCGTTTGGAACGGGGGGGCAGACAGTCTCGTACTTTCTCGTCAAAGGTCACCAGGCCCACCGGATCCTGCTGATGGATCATCAGGTAGCAAAGTGCTGCGGCCAAGCAGATCGCATAATCAAATTTGGTCACCTCCTGTCGATAGGTGTATCCCATCGAGCGACTCAAATCCATCAGCATGTAACCGGTAATATTGGTTTCCGCCTCGAATTTCTTGACATAGTACTTATCCGTTTTGGCAAAAACCAACCAGTCAATGTCCTTGGGATCATCGCCTGCGGTGTACTTGCGATGCTCACTGAATTCAACCGAGAAACCCTGGAAAGGGCTCGCATGCAAGCCCTGCAAAAATCCCTTCACGACAAACTGGGCGCGCAGGTCCAGTCGTTTGATTTGATTAACAACTTCCGGTTTCAGGTACTGTTCAACCGAGGGCATGATGGCAGAACCGAGTCATCCCGGGATTTCAAGTGGTCTTGGGAATTGGGGGAGTGGCCGCGCCAGAAAACTTCTCGATCTCAGGCTCGGCTACTTCTTTGATCAACCGCTCGATCACCGTTTCCGTACTCATTCCTTCTGCTTGGGCCTGGAAATTGGTACTGACGCGATGACGCAAGACAGGATTTGCTATCTTGCGAATATCATCAACAGCCACAGAAAATCGACCATCCATCGCTGCCAACGCTTTTCCTCCGTTGATCAGGAATTGACCGGCACGTGGGCCGGCTCCCCAATCAACCAGCTCCCGAATAAATTCCGGCGCGGACGGATCATCCGGTCGTGTTGCGCGAACCAGCCTGGCAACGTACTTGATAATGTATTCACTGACAGCAACCGAGGCGACGAGCTTCTGTAATTTCACGATTGCACGGGAAGAAAATACCTTCTTGATCTCGGCTTTTTCATTGCGACAGGTAACCGCCAGGATCTTTTCCTCTTCCGCCGCGCTGGGATACCCCACCTTGATATTGAACATGAAACGGTCCAGTTGAGCCTCTGGCAACGGATACGTTCCCTCCTGCTCAATGGGATTCTGCGTGGCAATCGTAAAGAAAGGTTTCGGCAACGAGTAGGTGGTGCGCCCCACGGTCACTTCCCGCTCCTGCATCGCCTGCAAGAGGGCCGCCTGGGTTTTGGGAGGCGTTCGATTGATTTCATCGGCCAGCACAATGTTGCTGAAAATCGGTCCCTCCACGAATCGAAAATCCCGACGACCCTGGTCGTCCTCCTCCAGCACATTGGTCCCGGTAATATCCGATGGCATCAGGTCCGGCGTAAACTGGATGCGATTAAAACTCACATCCAGGATCCGTGAAAGCGAACTGACCATCAGCGTTTTTGCCAGACCGGGAACACCTTCCAACAGGCAATGTCCACCTGTAAAGATGGCTGCAAACAGCTGCTCGATGACCTCGTCCTGCCCCACGATCACTTTTTGCAGTTCTTGCTGCATCAACTTACGATGCTGGCTGAATTCCTGCAGGACATCACCCAGGTTGCGTTGTTTAGTAGACACCGAATCATGTTTCCCGAAAAACAGGCTGTCCAGTCCGAGGGATCCGTGGCGACCGTAACATTGTCGATCTCAACAACGGCTCCGTATCGGCCAGATCCCAGCAACCCTAGATTCTATAGTCCACCCCGAACATCAGCAATCGAAACCATTCGCGTTGTCCTCGAAAGCGAACAGCCCTACATTGGTTGATAGACGTGAGAATGTGAAATTAGTGGTTCTACAGGAGCTGTAACAAGGCTGGACACCTCACAACAGGATCAACCAGACCATTTCACAGCAGGACCAGAATTTGCACCGTTTGCGACGGTCAGTCGTACCAATTGCGTTATAACATGGTGGTACCCGGGATCGTGTTGAAATCAACCCTGGCAACCACGGACCCCTTCAGAAACTTATCCGGATCACTGACGAGCAAAGACCCCATGCAACCCACGAAGTGTACAAGATCGCACTCGACTGCCTGGCCCCTCATCGTAGCAACGTTTCTTGCTGCCTGGATCTCCTTGCAGGCGATCCCTCGATCGGTCTCCGCCCAGATCACGGCAGAACAGGCCAACCAAGCTATTGAGCGTGGCGTCCGTTACCTGAAGAACCAGTACAAGATCAACAACAACCGGTGGCCCGAATACACTGCTGTGCCAGGTGGTATTTCCGGACTCTGCACCCTGGCATTACTCCAGTCGGGACTGCCCGCCTCCGATCCCATCATTCAACAGTCATTGGAACAATTGCGATCCATGGACAATCTTAGGATGGTCTATGCACGATCACTGGTAACCATGGTGCTGTGCGCCGCGGATCCCAAGCGAGATCGACTCCAAATCCAGGAACACGTGCGCTGGTTACAACAGGCCCAGGTCGAGCAGGGGCCCCACAAGGGTGGCTGGAGTTATACCAATGGAAAAACACAGACCAGTGATCCGTCAAATTCCCAGTTCGCCCTGATGGCGCTGCACGAGGCCGAAGAGGTTGGGATTGCTGTCGACAAGGCAACCTTCCAGTCAGCACTGGACTACTGGTTGAAACGTCAGGACCGGGAAGGCGGCTGGAGATATCAGCCGGAACTGGCAGCGACATTAAGCATGACCTGTGCGGGCATCTCCTCGCTGGTCATCGCCTCCGGAAAACTCGGTAACAGTGACGCCCAGATCGTCAACAACCAGGTGGAATGTTGTGGCAACCAACTTGATGAAGACGCGTTACAGCGTGGTATCGACTACCTTGGACGGAAACTGAGAATCACCAGTAATCTCTACTATCTTTACGCGCTGGAACGCGTCGGTCGACTGACCGGCAGGCGATTCCTGGGGCGTAACGACTGGTATCGCATGGGATCAGAAATGCTGGTGAAGCAACAGGATCCGCTGGACGGTCATTGGAAGGGTAGTGGCGTTCGGGAAGACAATAAATTCGTGGCAACCAGCCTGGCACTCCTGTTTCTTTCCAAGGGACGACGACCGGTGGTGGTAGCACAAATGAAGCACGGGGCATCCGATAGTACGTCCTGGAATCATCATCGCCACTCCGTCCACCACCTGACTCAACACATCGAATCCCTCTGGAAACGGGACTTGAGCTGGCAAACCATTTCAATCCAATCTGCAACACTGACCGATTTAATGGAGACCCCGGTACTCTTTATCAGTGGCAGTGAATCCCTTGACCTGGACAAGGAGCAGAGAGAAAACCTTCGCGACTACGTGAACCAGGGTGGCTTTATCCTGGCCGAGGCCGCCTGCAACAACAAGGCTTTCGACAGCTCCTTTCGAGCGCTCATGAAAGAACTGTTTCCCGAAAGCCCGTTGCGGGTTTTGCCACCAGATCATGCCATCTGGTTCGCACAGGAAAAGATCGCTCCCCGGTTTGTCGGTACCCTGGAAGGTGTTAATGCCTGCTGTCGGACCAGTGTGGTCTACAGTCGGATCGATCTTTCCTGTTACTGGGAATTAAATCAACGTCGCCAACTAGACAACTACCCGGCGCCAATCCGTGAGGAAGTGGAACAACGAACCCGCCTGGGCGGCAATATTATCGCCTATGCCACGAACCGTGAACTCAAGGACAAGCTGGATCGGCCCGAGTTAACACTGCGGGACAAATCCTATGAACAACCCACGCGTGGCACACTGGTGCTGCCAAAACTGAGCCACCCTGGTGGCAGCGACGATGCGCCCCACGCCCTGGCCAACCTGTTGACCCTGATGCGAGTTCAGTTTGATATGCGGGTGGGCACGCAACGACGTTTACTGGCTGCCACCGACGAGTTGTATAAATACCCAATCCTGTTTATCCACGGGCGACGGGCATTTCGCTTTACGGCCCAGGAACGCAAGGCACTGGCCCAATACCTGCAACGTGGAGGAACGATCTTTGGAGATTCCATTTGTGCCAGCCCGGAATTCACCCAGTCGTTCCGCCGTGAAATGCAGGCCATTTTCAACAAGCAATCCCTGGTCCGTATTCCACCGGATCATCCGTTGTTCAGCACCGACTTCGGAGGATACGCATTACAGACCGTGACCCTGCGTGACCCGCAGATCCGATCGGACGATGATCCGCTCAATGCGAAACTCAAACGAACCTCTCCCTACCTGGAAGGATTAACCCTGGGAGAACGACTGGCGGTCATTTTCTCCCCGTATGATCTGAGCTGTGCCCTGGAAAATCAAACATCCCCCGAGTGCAAGGGTTACATCAAGGTGGATGCCGCCAAGCTGGGAGCTAACGTGATTCTCTTTGCGCTTCAGCAGTAGATTTTGGCACTCCCAGCGCACGAAGAACAGGTAGGTCGAGGGAACTGTTACAAGGCTTTTGACCGTGTCTAACCGCCGCACAATCTTCTTGCCCCGCATCGGTTTTGGTGTTATTCTCAGGCTGATATGAGCGGTACGCACCTCGTCTCTTCCTGATACGTTTTTTTTCGTCTCGTATCCCGTGCAGCCACATCCTCGAACATCTGCTATTGAATGCTTTCCAGGAGCTTAACCATGAAACGCCAGCGACCTACTTCCCAACGTAATCGACAGGTTCCTGCTCGCCATCGACCGCTTCGCATGGAAAATCTCGAAGGTCGACTGATGCTGGCTGCTGACCTGGCAACATTCCAAAACCCCTTTAATGCGACTGACGTCGATAACGATACACACGTGACCCCTCGTGATGCCTTGATCGTGATTAACCTGATCAACGTTCCCGCAACCCGTGGTGATGTGGTTGGCGGATTCATTGACGTCAATGATGATGATTTCGTTTCTCCTCATGATGCCCTTGGGGTCATCAACGTGCTCAACAATCCCGAGACCATGCCAGTAAGCGTGGCGGACAAGTTCGACAAGCTGGTCATGACCCTTGACAATGTACCTACCGAACTTGATGGCAAGCTCAAGCTCGTCAAGGACAAGCTGGTTACCACCCAGAATGAAATAAAACAGGCACATGACGTGATGCGTGCCGAGCTGGACGACTTCCTGGAGTTTGCTGTTGAACAACACGTGGCACTAGAAAAACGCTTTCAGGATCTCGAGGCCAGCATGGATTTTTCCTTCACGATCATGGAACGTGAAATCCGTGAAACGGCCACCGAGTTTGCCGAGATCAACACCGAAATGTTTAACGAGAATGACTTCGATCGCCTGGAAACCGAGCTAGACGTTGTTTCGGTGGTAGTCGCTGAAGAGTTAAATGCAACCCTGCTCGAGGAATCTTCGCTATCGATTGCCGTGCCCACGGAGTTCGAGTTCCTCATGGACGACTTCAGCTGGGACCACGTCGAAGACCTGGGTGATGGACTGGAAGCGCTCTTCTCGGACCTGGAAGACATGGTCAGCACGGTGGACATCGAAAATCCTGTCGAGAGCCTGGCCCCTGAATTCCAGGACTGGATAACTGAACTGGATGCTGGCGAAAATACGCTGGCCGATTTCATGGTTACCCAGCTGGAGACCCCGGCTGCGGAAGACTGGTTGCTGCAGGGTGGCGATGACGTTGCTGCCCTGGTCGACGCCATGCAGGCAGACCTGGCCGAGAATGAAACCGATTTCATGGACTTCGTGGATGATTACTTCACCGAGGACAGCGCCTTCATCGACATGGTGGATGATCTTTTTGGCGAATGTATCAACGGCGAAATGCACCACGGCGACCAGGTTGCCATCGGCGGTGAGACCACGGGATCGGTGGTCGAAGTTGATGACAATACCTTGTTCGAACTCGATTTCCATGATGATCCACAACTCCTGGAAGCCGCCACTGCACTGCACGAACAACCGGTGATGGTTTTTGGAACCTTTTATAAGATCGAGGGTGTAGAGATTCCGGAACGCACGATCATGGACGTCAAGAAACTTATTCCCAAGAAAGAATTCAGTGACCTGGCTGATAAATTCAAGGGATACACCGACCCCGTGTTCGGTTCACTGGCTGGTAAATTCGAAGACATCTATGAAGATAATGTCGATCATTACATGGACGTGATTGCCGACACGTTTTCCGTTCACTCAAACCCGGCCTCCCATGTCGACTTCAGCCCTTCAGGGACCGTCACGGGCACGGGTACTAATTAGTGCTCTTTCAAGTGCGCGGCCAGCGTTGTACGATCAGTTACTCCACCGCGCCTGCCACTGCAGCAACAATGGCAGCAGGAACAGGTTGCCGAGCAACCCACCCAGCATGCTCAGCCCTACCAGTATGCCAAAGTAGACGATCGGGATGAACTGGCTGGTACAGAGCACCGAAAAGCCGACGACCAGCGCCAACGTGGAGAGGACCACGGACAGCCCGACCGTCCGATGGGAATGCTGCAACGATTCCGTGACGGAACCGCCCGCCTGCCGTTCTCGTTGAAACGAGGTGATGTAGTGAATCGTGCTGTCGATACTCAAGCCCATCGAAACGGCAGCAATCATGACGGCTCCCATATTCACGTTCGCCTGCACCCAACCCATTCCTCCCATGACTACCAGGATTGGCAGCATGTTCGGAACGAGGGCAATGATTGCCAGCGAAACACTACGGAAGGCGATCGCCATCATGAATCCGATTCCCAGGCTGGCCACCAGGAAACAGATCCACTGGTCACGAACCAGGCTCTTGATGAGGCTGGTCAACAGTACAAAGAATCCTGTCACTGACGCCTGTGCCGTACCATCGGTCGGGATCGGAAATTCCTCGCGACTGATCCGCTCCACCTCGCCGATCAACCACAGCTTGTCTTCTGCGGATTGCCTCTCCCGACTGCGCAGCATGACTCGCAGGTAGTAATCCGACGGGTGATCAGGATCCTGGCCACGAATCGCCCGAACGAATCCTGGCATCGCGATCTGCATGAGTGCAACGTTCTCCTGCAGGCCCAGCAATTTCCCTACCGGTTGCAACTGCCACGCACGCAGGCCGTCCACAAGGCTGACAACACTCGTCAATGCTGGCTGCATTTCCTTGCCGGACCGAGCTGGCAGTCGCAAGGTGCGCAGGCGTTGCTGCAAACGTTCAACACGCCCAACGTAATCCTCGTTTAATTGCTGCGGGGCCGGCACCAACAGATCCCAGGAACCACTGCCACCGAGGTTATCCTCGATGAAGTGATAAGCCTGCACCAGTTCGCTGCCCTGCCGAAAATTTCGCGTAAAATCGGTTTCCAGTTGTAACCGTGTAATTCCACAAACGGACAGGATCGCAATCAGTACCGCGCTACCCAGGATCCAGGCACGCCGCCCCTGTACCCAGTGGACCAGTTGCTCCAGTTTCGTGACCAGCCGATCACGACCCCAGGGGTACCTGGGCAACTGATCGCGAGAAGCAACCAGCACCAAACCTGGCACCAAGAGGACTATACTCACGAGCACCAACAGTGATCCCATGGCCATCATCAAACCAAAATCGCGAACCGGACCCACCTGGGCAACCAGCAGCGCTGCAAAACCAACCGCATCCGTGCAACAGGTCCAGAAAACAGGTGCCGCCAGGTACGCAAGTGATTGGTGCAGCGATTCCACCGCATTCAAATCACGTGACCTGGCCAGGCGATAACGAACTGCCACATGCACGACCGTTGCAATCCCAATCACGGTCACCAGGGCGGTTAACATGGAACTCACCATGCTCAACGGCAGGTCCAGCATGGTCAGCAGAGCTCGCGAAACCAGCAGCGTGAATTGAACCACCGCGACGGCGATCAACGCCCAGCGAAAACTGCGAAAACATCCCAGGATGACCAGGGCCAGCAGCCATGTCGTGATCTGGCCCAGCTTGCGCCCATCCTGTTCCACGAAATGGAAACCATCTACCACCATCACCGGTTCCCCGGCAATCAGTCCTGGCGGCAAATCATCTGGCAGATTACTCGCAACCTTTCGTATCTGGTCAATCGTTTCGTCGCGAGCAACCTTGGTTGCTGCCTCCGATTGCAACATGCAGACCAGGGCCACGGTTTTCCCGTCCAGGCCATGCGTCATGCCAACAAACATTTCCAGTAAGGCCTTAGCCAGTGGATCATTCGGGTCAAGAAGCGGAGCGTCCTGCAGGGAACCGGGAGATGTAAGATTCTTGACCAGCGCCAGCTTCTTCAGCATGTCATCAAGGAAGGCCACGCTCAATATGGCGTCGATACCCGGTATCTTACGGAGCTGGCGACTAACCCGACGAACCCGATCAATCCCCGTGCCGTCCGGGACCATCAATTCCGGATCCTGGTAGACAAGCAACACGATTTCATTCCCACCAAACGTCCGCTGTAGTTTTCGCAGCGGGGGTAGCAACGGGTCATTCGAGGAAAACATGTTTTCCAATGAACGATCGAACTCAAGCGTCGTCGACAATGGAAAAGAAACCGCCGTGATGATCGTAGCCAGCAGCAGCAGCACCCACCGGCCAGCCATCAGCTTCGTTGCGATCTTGTGCCCCACGATTCTTTCCACTCCAGCCCAACTATCTAAATCCAGATTGACCCCAGTACCGCCGACATGTTATCCACTAAAGTATCGCTGGCAAACTGCGGTCGGGATCTCCGTGACCATGGTACAATAGAACTTTCCTTCGCCGGATCATCAAGTTAACCCATGTCACACCCTATTTCCCCACCCCCCCAACGTTTCGATCGCTGGCTTCTGGCCGCGCTGTTGCTAGGCCTGCTGGTCCGGGGCAGCATGCTTTGGCAGTACCGAGACACCTTGACCCGAGACGATGATAATTACGGAGAAATCGCAAGCAACCTGCGGCAACAGTTCGTCTTCGGTCTTGGCCAGGATCCTGTCGTACCAACAGCCTTTCGGCCGCCACTTTACCCGTTGCTGTTAGCAGCCACGATGGTCCAGCAAACCATCACACCTCTCCAGGTCGCTCAACTGCATCTCCTGTTGGCCCTGGCGACCATGATTTTGATCTACCAACTGGCCCGGCAATACCAGCTAGGACGAGCAGCTCCCTGGGCAGTCCTGCTGTTCGCTTGCGACCCGGTCCTGATGTACCAATCGACACGGATCATGACTGAAACACTGGCGACGCTCATGGCTGTAGCCACGCTCTATGGATTCTCACGATTACAACATCGGCGCCATTGGTCTACCGCCCTCGGATGTGGTTTCCTGATCGGTTTGAGTATTCTCTGTCGACCCACGTTCCTGGTGTGGCTCGTGTTAATCCTGCTAGCCGTCGCATTGCTGGAGTCGCATTGGCGTCAACGCCTGCAACTGGGAACTGCACTGCTCCTCGGTGCCATCCTGACGATCACTCCGTGGACCGTTCGAAACCTGGTGCAATTTCAAAAACCCATCGCACTCACAACTCATGGCGGATACACCTTGTTACTGGGAAACAACCCGGTCTTCTACGACCATTTACGCAATCAGCCTCCGGGTACTGTCTGGAAAACTGCGGAAGTTAATCGTTTCAAACAGGGTTTGAAAAAGATGGCTCCGTATGACGATCCAGATAAGGATTACTGGTCAACGGATGTCACGCATAACACGAATCAATCCGTGTCAACCGCGACGGAATACGAGGCTGATCGTTTTGCCTATCGTGTCGCGCGGCATCAAATCAGCCAGCAACCAGGAATGTTCATCTGGTCCAGCCTGATCCGCGTCGGAAGACTGTGGTCTCCTTTACCACACCAGATTAATCCAAACGAATCTGGCGGATCGCGCGGGCTACGTTACTTAACCGCCGGATGGTATGGAGCCCTGTACCTGCTAGCACTGACAGGTCTGTTCCGTTTGCGCCTCACCTTGCTGCGCGAACCCTGGGTGTGGGGGCTACTTCTGGTCGTCACATTAACTGCTGTTCACGCTCTATTTTGGAGCAATATTCGTATGCGAGCACCGCTGATTCCCTGGCTGAACCTGCTCGCCGCTGCCGAGGTTCTTAGATGGTGGCCTAGGGGATCGCGAATCACCCCGGCAGAGGACTCCACGGAGGCCTCTGTAAAAGACCCTAAAGTGTGATCAGGAAATGATTTCCGAATCTGGATAAGCTATGATATTTGGCTTGCTCCGGAACGTGCCCCTCTTTATAATCCGCCCTGCTTTTCACGCTTGAACTCTTCGCGAATCCGGGATTCCTGGAAAGAGAATCCATTCCGTTACCACGAAGCGGGTTCAAGTGACCACGTGAAGCGATTTCTCATCGGTAAACGTATGGGCAAGGATGCCGCAAATCAAAAACGATTTCAGCAGCCAACAGGGCGGCTTGCGCCACTTGCTTGCGCCGACTGGATTCATCGCAGTTCTTACTGGTGGATCAGCCATTTCCTGCTTGTCGCTTCATTGATACTGCTAGGCACGAGTCGCCTGGGGGCGGGCGAGGTCTCGGTTGATTTTCCCGTAGGCAATCCAGAATTACCCATTCAGTTAACTGCCCAACGGGGCGCCCAATGGACCCAGGGATCTTACGAGGTCTGGTACCTCGAGCGTTGCCAATTACGGCAAGGTGGTGTTACGGCCAGCGGAAATCATGCCGTGATCTGGATTGACCGTGCCGATCCTTTTCACAAGCGTTTTGATTACATGGTCACGTACCTGGAAGGTCCTCGGACGACGGTCACCCACGGGCATGGCAGCCAGGTTCACAGCGCCACGGGTCGACGTGGCCAGATCTTATCGGCAAAACGGTGGTTGGGACAGTTTCATACATCGGCGGGCGTGGACTTGCGCGTTACAGAAACGATCAGCCGTGCGGATGTGCCGCAAGGATTTTACGAACGATCCCTGGCGTACCGTCGTGAACAGGGCAACTACCCGGTCCAGCCGGCTCAGTTGATCGAGCAGCCAGGCTCGGTGGCGGCACCCCAGCAGGGCACCACGTTATCGGTAGGAAGTCGTCGGATCGTGGTCCAGGGTCGCAGTAACGTGGGATGGAATTTCAAGGTCGAACAGGACCCAACTCGCAACGAAACGGTAGCCATTGCCAAATCAGGCATTCGTGCCACGATCGAGGACCGCGGGCTGACGGATTTTGACACAGGCGGCATCGTTACGATCGAAACGGACAGCCTTGTCTTGTGGGCTCCCAGGTTGGAAGAATTGACTCGCACTGGACAGGTACAAGCATCGGGAGACGTGCCCTTGGAGCTTTACCTGGAAGGCAATATCGTTTTCCGCCAGGGTGACCGCGTCATTTATGCCAACCAGATGTACTACAACGTAGCCGAGGATCACGGCGTGATCTTGAATGCAGAAATGCTGACCCCGGTACCTGAATACCAGGGTTTACTACGGCTCAAAGCGGACGTGCTGACACAAGTTAACCGTCAGAATTTCACGGCCCATGGGGCAGCCATTACATCCAGCCGGATGGGCATCCCTAGTTATTGGTTCCAGTCCGAAACCGTGGAGTTACAGGATATTCAACGGACAGCGGTCGACCCCATGACGGGGCAGCAGCGAACCCACCCGGAAACAGGCGAGCCCCTGGCCAATCACGATTTCCTGGCCAAGAGTCGCAATAACTTCCTCTATGTCGGAGGGATGCCGGTTTTTTACTGGCCTGTCATGGCGACTAACTTACAAAAGCCATCTTATTACCTGGATCGGATCCGCATCAAGAACGACAGCGTGTTCGGCACTCAAACGATGGTGGACCTGGACATGTTCCAGTTACTGGGACGCCAGGACATACCTCGCAACACGAAATGGATCCTGTCGGCGGACGCTTTCAGCCAACGGGGGTTTGGTCTTGGCAACATGGTGCAATATGAGCGGGAATCCTTTCTACGCCTGCCCGGACCCAACTCGGGAACCCTCGACGTCTGGGGAATGCATGAAGCCGGGCTAGACAACCTCGGAGCAGATCGTCGGGCATTGCTTCCAGAAAAGGATTTTCGCGGACGCGTACTCTGGAATCATCGCCAGTATTTACCTGGCGACATGCAATGGACTGCCGAGATCGGGTTGATCAGTGACCGCAATTTCCTGGAACAGTACTACGAGCGGGAATGGGATGAACAGAAAGATCAAACTACCGGAATCGAACTAAAACGCTACATCGAAAATCGATCCTGGAGTATCACGGCCGATCTACGGGTCAACGATTTCTTTACCCAGACAAACTGGCTACCACGTTACGATCATTTCTGGATCGGACAGTCGTTGCTGATGGACCGTCTCACCTGGTATGAACACACCCACATCGGTTATGCCCAGTTAAAAACAGCCAGTGCACCACTCGATCCTGTCGATGCTGCCAAGTTTGACTTGATGGCCGGGGAAGAAAACAACGTTTCCGGAATTCGTACGGCGACACGGCACGAGATCGATCTCCCCCTGCAGTTGGGCCCGGTCAAGGCAGTCCCCTACTTGCTGGGAGAGTTTGCTTTCTACGGAGAAGACGCCACGGGATCCGATGCCACACGATCCTATGGACAGGTTGGCATGCGGGCCAGTCTACCCATGTGGCAACGTCGTCCCAATGTTCGCAGCAAGCTATTAAACATTAACGGCATTGCTCACAAGGTAACCTTTGATGCTGATTTATTCTGGTCCGATGCCAGCGAAAACCTTGACCGTTTTCCTCGCTACGATGCTCTTGATGACGACTCGGTGGAACATTTTCGACGCCGGTTCTTTTTCGATACTTTCGGTGGTATCCCGGGAACCAACCTGGCACGAAGATTTGACGAAAGATTTTTTGCCTTGCGCAACAACATGCAGGGTGAAGTTACTGCAAGCAGCACCGATATCGTGGATGACATGGTCCAGGCACGTCTTGGTATTCGCCAACGCTGGCAAACCAAACGTGGATTGGCGGGCCAGGAACAGACCATCGACTGGATCACTCTAGACATGGAAGGAGTCCTGTTTCCCAAGCCCGGACGTGACAACTTCAGCCAGGAATTGGGTCTGCTCAACTACGACCTGCGCTGGTACCTGGGAGATCGCTTTACGGTGCTTTCCGACGGTTTTGCTGACTGTTTTGCTGATGGCTTACGCATGGTTTCCCTGGGAGGAATCCTTAGTCGCCCGGGGCGAGGTAGTGTCTACCTAGGCATGCGGCTGCTGGGTGGACCCATCGACAGCAAGATGATTCACGGTGCGATCAGTTACCGTATGAGTGATAAATGGATAGGAATTGCCAGCACCTCGTTTGACTTCGGACCGGCAGGCAACATTGGACAGAGCCTGGCGGTCACTCGCATCGGGGAATCGGCTCTCATTCGAATCGGTATGAACGTTGATGAAAGCCGAGACAACGTGGGCATCCAGTTCGCCATTGAACCGCGCTTCATGGCAAGCAATCGCCTGGGCAGGGTGGGTGGCGTACAGATCCCCCCTGCCGGAGCGCTGGGATTGGAATAAACACAGCCCACCATTCACGAGAACGGGTCCAGGACATGGACAAACCTTATCAACCACCTCGCGGACCCTGGTATCGGAAATTCCAGCATGCTTTGCGCGGTTGGAAACTGGGGGTTACGGGTCAGTCCAGTTTCCTTGTCCACCTGGCCGCCACCATGGCGATCATCACGTTAGCCATCCTGCTAAAGATGCCCATGGAACAATGGTGTCTGCTGATCTTGTGTATCAGCATGGTCCTGACCGCCGAGTTCTTTAATAGTTCCCTGGAACAATTGGCACGTGCCGTGGACGATCGCTATAACGAGCAACTCGGCGCGGCCCTGGATATAGCAGCCGGAGCAGTCCTGGTGGCGACCCTTGGAGCAATTCTGGTCGGAGGCAGCCTGCTGGTTGTTCAGTGGCTGGCCCTCTCAAGCGTCTGACCAGTTGCGATCCACGATGATGGATTAACCAAGCCCCTCTTGATCCTGATCGCGATGGAGCTGAGCGTGTTCTTCCTCGTCCTCTGGCCGATTATCGAATCCGCGTTCCACGGTCAACTCGATATGGTCCAAAAATTTGACGTTCGCGCATTCATCGATGTCATCCGCGTTACAGGCAGCATGGTCACGGATGTAAAACCGGACTGGTCCACCTGATTCAACCGTCAGGGGGTAACGCCCATCGAGGCTATAGATCACGATTCCTCGTTCACGCACGGCCTCGAGCGGAATGCTGGCATGGAAATCATCGTGACTACTATGCAAACCCAGGTACTGAGCCGTGGGCTTGATGCGGGCAGCAGCGAGCAGCCCGTCGAGTCGAATGGCCTTCCCTTCGTACTTCTCGGCCCACTGGCTGACATCATCGATCTGGTAGGCCTCTTCGATAGCCAACAGATCTTCAAAGGCCAATTTCCGTGGTCGCTGAACTTCACCGTCGACCCGTATCAGGTAATCCGTAGCCATCTTCTGCCTTTTTCCGCTCGGTTCCGATTCGTTTCAGATGCCGAGGTTGACTGGAGTTCTCAACGAACAACCGTCACGAAGCGATCTGTATTGGCCACATCGGTTTCCCGTTGCCAACCATCTCTCGTGATCCGGCATCTACGATTCAAGAGCAACCCATGCTGTTACCACAATTATGACAGAGGTAGCAATTTCCGTTTCTCACAGTAATTGCCCCACAATTATCACAACTGGGTGCATCACTTTGGAACCGTGCGAACTGGTCAGCACGACCACCCACACCCGTGTCCTCGTCGATCTTAATTGACACGCCAGCACGTTCCAACAAGTCGAGATCAATTACGGGTTTCTCTGGCTGGGCTTCATCCGTGGATGCAGCGGTCGCCTCCGCGGGTTCAGCTTCGCTGGTCGTGGTTTCCGCGATTACCTTGGTTTCCGGCATGAGCCCGCTGTTTGCTTCCCGATAGCCTGGCAGGAACTGAATACCGAGCCAGCGGAAAATATAATCCACGACACTCTTGGCAATCCGAATATCCTTGTTGGACGTATGCCCCATCGGCTCGAAGCGGGCATGGGCAAACTTATTGACTAACACTTCCAACGGTACGCCATACTGAAGACTCATGGAGATGGCGGTACCAAAGCAATCCATCAACCCACCGACGGTACTCCCTTCCTTGGCCATCGTAATGAACAATTCACCAGGTTTTCCATTTGGGTAAAGTCCCACGTTAATATAGCCCTCGTGACTACCCACGGAAAATTTATGGGTCAGTGACTGCCTGGTATCAGGCAGACGTTCTCGATGCGGGCCTCGCACGATCTCGACCGTGGCAGCCTCTTCCTTGTCACTTTCTTTTTGCGTCGACAAGGGCTGGCTCTGCTTGGATCCATCTCGATAAATGGCCAATGCTTTCAGTCCCAGTTTCCAGCCCCAGCGATATGCCTCCGAAATATCATCAGGAGTGGAATCGTGCGGCATGTTAACGGTCTTGGAAATCGCACCGGACAGGAACGGTTGCGCCGCTGCCATCATTTTAACATGAGATCGCCAAGCAATACTGCGGACACCCGTGGCAGGTTTGAAGGCACAATCAAAGACCGGGAGATGTTCTTCCTTGAGGTGAGGTGCTCCCTCGATCGTATCGTGTTTATCAATGTAAGCCGTCACTTCCTCGACCTGTGGCTCATCATAGCCCAGCACCTTCAATCCCAGTGGCACTGTGTTGTTGATAATTTTCAACATCCCGCCACCGGCCAGTTGCTTGTACTTGACCAACGCAATATCCGGTTCAATACCCGTGGTATCGCAGTCCATCATAAAACTAATCGTACCGGTTGGGGCCAGTACCGTCGCCTGGGCATTCCGATAGCCGTTACGCTTACCTGTTTCCAGTACCTGGTTCCACAGTTCACGAGCCGCCGTTTTCAGGTAGTCGGGCCCCGCTGGATTAACATTTTCAACAGCATCACGATGCATCTGCATCACGCGTTGAAATGGTTCGCGATTTTCCTCGTAACCGTCGAAGGTTCCAACCACAGCGGCGATTTCGGCGCTAGTCAGGTTCGCGGTACCATGCAGCAACGAGGTAATAGATCCACACAAGCCGTAGGCAGCTTCCGAGTCATACGGCAAACCGCTGGACATGATCAAGCTGCCCAGGTTGGAATAGCCCAGGCCCAGCGGACGAAATGCATGGCTGTTCTGGGAGATCGTTTCGGTTGGATAACTGGCGTGATCGACCAGGATTTCCTGAGCGATGAAAAAGACGCGGCAAGCAGCCTGGAAACGGAGCACGTCGAACGTACCGTCCTGGTTGCGAAACTTCATCAGGTTGATGCTGGCCAGGTTGCAAGCCGTATCATCCAGGAACATGTATTCCGAGCAAGGATTACTAGCGTTAATACGACCCGAATTTGGACAGGTATGCCAGCGATTGATCGTGGTGTCATATTGCACACCTGGATCACCACATTGCCACGCACATTCGGCCATACGGGTCATCAGTTCGAAAGCATCATAAACCGGCGGATCATGCTGCTGACCCGATTCTGTAACCCAACGCGTCGCCCATTGCTGTCCATTTTCCACGGCATTCATATAGTCGTCTGTCACGCGTACGGAAAGATTGGCATTCTGGAACAGGATTGAACTGTAAGCCTCACCGTTGAAATTGGCGTCATACCCACCTTTTTCAATCAAGACATGTGCCTTCTGCTCTTCCTTTTGCTTGCACTCGATAAACTCCAGGACATCTGGATGCCATACTTTCAGTGACTGCATCTTGGCAGCCCGACGGGTCTTACCACCAGATTTCACGACGGCTGCGATCTGATCGTAAACTCTCATAAAAGAAAGCGGACCAGACGGTTTACCACCACCAGACAACTTCTCCCGGTGCGAGCGAATCGAGGACAGGTCGGTTCCTGTACCGGAACCAAACTTAAACAACATCGCCTCGCTCGTGGCCAGACGCATGATATCTTCCATGTTGTCTTCCACGCTCTGGATGAAACAGGCTGACCCCTGCGGAAACTCGTAGGAGTTCTCCGGTTGTCGCGACTCCTGCGACTCAAGATCCCAGTGCCAATTGCACTTATCACCAGTAACGTCATATTGGTGATACAACCCTACGTTGAACCACACTGGCGAATTAAAGGCCCCGTGTTGATGCAGGCACAGCCAGGATAGGTCTCGGTAAAACCGCTCTCCATCCTCGGGCGTCTGGAAATAATTATCCGCCACGCCCCAATCCGCAATCGTCCGGGTCACTCGATAAATCAATTGTCGAACACTACGTTCTCGTTCGTCGGTACCGTTTTCACCGTAGAAGTATTTGCTAACCACCACGTTGGTTGCCAACTGGGTCCAGGAAGAAGGGATTTCACAATCCTCCTGTTCAAACAACAATCCACCGCTCTCATCCTTGATCTGCGCGCTGCGCTTCTCCCACTGAACGGTATCGAATGGATCCGACACCTCCTCGGGACAAAATGTAACGGGGACCTGCAATCCCGCTGAGGTGGCCGTCTGGCCATTACCCGTGTTCAATCCCTGAGCCGATTGTTGTTTCACATCTACACTCGCCATCCGTCAGCTCCTTCTTTCAACGCATCCTGCATTACAGCACAGCGCAACCATAAAAGGTATACAAATATACACTAGAAAAGATTACCTCATCCTTGAGTTGGCTTGCGAAACCACGCCGTTGGACCCAGAAAAGCATTCCGATCCAACTATTTCAGTCATTCCATTTAAAAATTTTCGCTCTTACAGCGGGTTTCTAGCCCTAGATGGGATCTTACCGACAAAACACCACATGTTGTGTGCATCGTAATATTTGCCCACAACATTTAGCGTAGAGCCAGAGTCTACTCGTTTCCATTTTTACGTCAATTACCACTTTTTTTGAAATCTTAACCCGTTGCCTACCAACAGTTTATAGGGCTCCCATCACATCAGACCTGGACTCCTATCAGCCTCACGGAACCGAACTTAACCCCTTTTAAAACATTGACTTAGGGAAATCGTAGCGTTTGTGAAAAATTAACCTCATCACCTCAGAAAAATCAAAAAAAATCTTGGCTAATCCAGCGTGCACTCCACCGCCCCGCAATCCATCGGCATCAGGCTAACGGCGCCAACTTCGAGATAGCTTCAGTATGCTAGCAATTTCGTCGGCATTTCAAAATGCCGGTTCGTGATCAACAGTCTCGCTCCGATTCCATGAGGACCATCGACCGGCCAAAAAATCTGCGTGGAAATTTTCGGTGCCCAGAGTCCGTGACAGCGGATGATCATCAAGACCTCTCCCCACAGCGACAGACAGTCACCGGCACCGACCAGCGGCCTGCGATCGTCGTTCGATCTGACGGACCCAAAACCCGGTTCCGAAGTACCCGGATCACTGCCGCCTGGCAGCAAACCTGGACGGCCTGTTACCGATTCTGACGATGGAGTGTGCGCAATGCCATCTTGCTTGAATCGACTGCTCTGGAAATCGTATCGCTAGATCTTCTTCATGTACAAACGTGTACCATCACGCATGGCTCCCCTGCAGCACAGCTGAGGTATTTGGCGAGAATCTCGCCTAATCCCCAGATAGGAGTCGAGAGGCTTCAGAGAAGGCTTTAGAGAAGGCTTTAGAGGGCTCTGGCCGATCCGTTACACGCCGTCAATCTTGGCGATACGTACCTTCAGAGACTGTTGGCGATGCCCTGTCTTGCGCCGAGAATTCTTACGGCGACGGAATTTCTGAACGATCAGCTTCGGCCCCTTAGTAAGGCCCAGGACTTCAGCTTTCACCACCGCTCCATCGAGAGTGGGTTGTCCTAGTTGCATCCCTTTTTCGCCGGAAACGGCCAATACTCGATCAAACGTGATCTCTTCACCGGCAGCCAGATCCCGAAAATCAATCGTGACTTCCTGACCTTCTTCAACTTTATACTGACGTCCGCTATCGGCAATAATTGCATACATGATCGTAGGGTACCTATAGGTCTAACTGGTATGTCTGACTGGCTAACTATTTGACTGGCTAGGAAGCGATGGCTGGCAACTGAATTGGACCCAGAAACCAGGATAACTCTTTCCTGTACGTTACATCGGGATTACTCAAAACCACCGTTTACCATAGTTCATTCTCAAGGGTTCGTCGAGGGCCGGGAGGGGCCTTACAGGCATGATTTAAGGTGCTTTTACGGTCTGACCATCGCTATTCTGACAATCTAATTCAAGATGTTCAGGATAGACGGTAGAACTACCAAGGATTTGCACAGTCATATTACCGGCCTCTTCCAACTCATTAATTTCACGACGTTTACGATTATTCAGGTAAGCTGCCACGCTTTCATGAACCTGCAACTTGACAAGAACAACCGCGGAATCCTGGCTGGCCAGCATCAAGACGCGGACCACTTCGATGGACATACTTTCAGCGGTCTTAACGACACCGCGCCCGCTGCAGCAAGGACAATCCACGTAGACCGAGCGTTTCAGGCTGGGACGAATACGCTGACGGGTCATTTCGATCAGCCCAAAGGGGCTGATCCGAAGGATTTTATGCCGTGCCCGATCCCGTTTCATGGCCTCTCGTAGTGTCCGTTCGAGTCCACGTCGGTGTTTTTCCTTGCGCATATCGATGAAGTCATTCACGATCACGCCCCCCAGGTCCCGTAGTCGCAACTGCCGGGCAATTTCACGAGCGGCAGTCAAGTTTAACTGGTAAGCGCTTTCCTCGGCGGAATCATCTGTGCGAAAATTACCGCTATTAACATCGATGGCCACGAGGGCTTCCGTGGGATCGATAACGATCGATCCGCCTGCCTTGAGTGGAACAGCCCGTTTGTGAATCTGATTGATTTCCTTTTCCAGTTCATACTTGTGATAAAGCGGTTCCTGGTCCTGGTAATGATGGAGTCGATCGGCATATCGCGGCATGACTTGCTGCAAAAACTCCCGCGCTCGCTCATAGGCGTTTTCTTCGTCGATATAAATTGCATCCACGTCCGAAGAAAAGATATCGCGAATGGTCCGAATGATCATGTCGCTATCCTCGTAGATCGACATGGGTCCCTCGCTTTTCTTGATACGACGCACCAGGACTTTCCAAAGTCGAACGAGGTAAGCAAGATCGCGTGACAATTCTTTCTTGGTTCGATCCTGGCCAGCAGTTCGAACAATGAATCCTAATCCTTCCGGGGGATTGAGTTCTCGCATAGTCCCCCGCAACTTACGTCGGACCCCGTCATCTTCGATTTTTCGCGAGACTCCCACCCGTCCCAGCGAGGGCATCAGTACCAGGTAACGACCTGGCACACTGATGTAAGTAGAGAGTGTAGGCCCCTTGGTACCGATCCCTTCCTTGATGACCTGGACAATCACCTCGTCACCCCGACGAAAGATCTCTTGGATCGGGGGCTTGATACGTGGACGGCCCATTCGACGATGGTCCTGGCGGCGTCCCTTGGAGCGTCCAGACTGGTTTTGATCGCGACGATCTTTCCCATTCTCCTCGAATTCCACGTCACCATTGGGGTCTTTCATTTTTTCCGGGTCATAACCACCCTGCCGAAAATACTCGGACTCCACATCACTGATATGGAGAAATCCATTTCGTCCGACACCAAAATCGACAAAGGCCGCCTGGATACTCGGTTCCAGGTTCACGATTTTCCCCCGGTAGATATTATTCACACAATTATCCTGGCTCGCTCGCTCCATGTAGAGTTCTTCGAGCTGGCCATCTTCCATAACCGCAATCCGGCATTCTTCCGGCTGCGAAACATTGATCAGCATTTCCTTTTTCATGTAATCTCTTTTCTTGTATGTTTACTCAAGCTGCAGAGCAGGCGTTTCATTATGTCAAATTCTCGTTTAACGCGCGTGATCCGCGCGTTTACCTGCCTGGCTAAGCGACCAACTCGGGCGCTATTTTTTGCAGCTCCTTGGTTAAATACTTGTTGATTTGTTGTGCATCTTCCATGTTCATGGCCTGGTCCGCGATTTCCTTGCACTGTGAAATGCTAACCGATCGACAAATTCGTTTTACTTCCGGGATCGAACTGGGAGGCACACTAAACCCTCGTAATCCCAGGCCCAGCAAAAGTGGTATATAAACAGGCATACCACTCATCTGGCCACACAGCGTAACCGGCACACAGGCGTCATTGGCCGCTTGAATCGAACGTTCGATCAATCGCAATACTCCCGGATCACTGGCCTCGTACAAATCAGCCACGTCCTTATTGCTACGGTCCACAGCCAGTGTGTACTGGATCAGGTCATTGGTTCCGATGCTGATGAAATCCACTTCTTCCAACAAGCGATCGATGACCATGACAGCCGATGGCACTTCGATCATCATGCCAATCGGGATATCCGCATCAAACTCGATTCCCTCCTGTCGCAGGTCATGCATGACCTGCTCCAGTACGCGACGCGCCTGGCGAAGTTGCTCCAGGGTTGCCACCAGGGGAAACATGACCTGTACCGGCCCCAGCGTACTGGCCCGTAAAATAGCTCGCAGCTGGATACGAAACAGGGACAAATTCTGCAGGGAAAGTCGAATACTGCGCAAACCCAGGAACGGGTTCCTTTCTTCTTCTCCACGAGGAACCTGGCCCATCTTGTCGGCCCCCAGGTCCAGCGTTCGGATCACCACCGGGCGCTGTTTCATACTTCGCACCACGTGGGCATACGCCTGGTAATGCTCCTCTTCGCTAGGCTCCTGGCTCGAAGCCAGGTAGAGAAACTCGGTCCGATAGAGCCCGATACCCGTTGCCCCTCGCCTCAGGGAAGCCTGGACTTCATGGGGAAATTCGATATTGGCTGCCAGGCAAATGGACTCCTGGTCAAGTGTTTCTGCTGGTAATTCTCGTAATTCATCCAGTTGAATTTCCAGTATTCGATGATCTTCCACATCCTGCTGATATCGTTGCAGCGTATGCTCGTCTGGATCAAGGATCACGGTACCGTGATCCCCGTCGACGATCACCAGATCACCACCAGCAATCTCGGTCAAGAAGGATCCGACACCAACCACGGCAGGAATTTCCAGTCCCTGGGCAATAATCGAGCTATGCCCCCCTGCTCCACCGGTCTCTGTCGAGAAGGCCAGGACGTACCTTGGATCGAGACTGGCTACCTCGCTGGGAGTCAAAGAGTGAGCCAGTACAATCACCGGTGTCTTAAGGTGAGAAAGTTCTTCTCGTCGATGCCCCAGCAGCTTGGCCAGCAGGCTTTTTTCAATATCGAAAATATCTTGAGCTCGCTCGACCAGCGTATCGCTTTCTAATTCATGAAACACCTTGGCGTAACGCTTGAGCGTGGTACTCACCGCGTACTCCGGCGAATGATGTTTTTCGCGGACAAGGCTTTCCAGTTGCCGGATCAACGAGCGATCCCTCAACATCTGGAGATGAGCAGAGAAAATGGCGCCGTACTGTTCACCCAGTTGCTCCGACACCGCATCTCGGTTGCGAGCAATTTCCTCGGCAACTTCTTCGATGGCCACATGCAACCGGTGCAATTCATCGTGAACGGCATCGTCCACGACAAACCGGCGAGGAATTCTAAATCCCTCGTGATCCACAATCATCGCTTCGCCGATGGCAACGCCTGGCGAAGCGGCTATTCCGCTATAAATCTGCATGGCATGGTCCCACCGAGCATTGAACCGGAATCGCTGGCCTGCCTTGCGGTCGGCGCGATCAACCGGTCTTCCAACACTCCAGTAGTACTTATTTCAAATGGTTCAGTAATAACAGGCTACACGCATGAGAGTTCATACGGATCCCCTGTCGCGTTGATGTTCGCTGGTTGATGACGAGGTGGAATCGTCCACAAACTCCTGCTCGAAAAGATCAGCAAGTGCTTCGACCGCTGTCTCCGCGTCCTGACCTTCTGCCTGAATCACCAACTCCGTTCCCTG
>Ga0163108_10000470_pt1 | contig 29950 bp, 23 predicted proteins | sample Fk1155metaG_FD_109644 | JGI IMG/M metagenome (GOLD analysis project Ga0163108, IMG submission 109644) | Marine microbial communities from the Central Pacific Ocean - Fk160115 155m metaG | ecosystem: Environmental > Aquatic > Marine > Oceanic > Photic zone | place: The Central Pacific Ocean...
ACCCCATGTGCGGCGCGGTGATTTCGGGTCGACCCTCAAGCGATGGTTTTCGCGATTACATCACCGCCTTCAAAGACACTCCGGAGATCAAGGGTGTGCGGCGAATCCTGCAGGTTGGGGAGACCCCCCCGGGTCATTGTCTTGGCGATAAGTTCGTCGAGAGCGTTCGCCTTGTCGGCGAACTGGGGATGAGCTTTGATCTCTGCATGCGCCATGGCGAGATTTCCGATGCGGCGAAGCTGGCAGATGCCTGTCCCGACACCCAGCTGGTTCTCGATCATTGCGGCAATGCCGAGGTTCATTCCACGGATCGCTCGAAGTGGCGCAGCGATATCGCCGCCCTGGGCGAGAAGAAAAACGTGGCCTGTAAGATCTCCGGCTTCATCGTCAACACGAAGACGGGGGAGTGGACGGCGGAGGACCTGGCGCCGGTCATTCGACACTGCTACGAGTCCTTCGGGCCCGACAGGGTGGTCTTCGGAAGCGACTGGCCCGTCTGCAACCTGACCGCATCCTACAAGGGCTGGGTCGGGGCGCTGAAGGAGGTCATGAAGGGCGAATCGGAGGAGCGGCGCCGCAAGCTGTTCCACGACAACGCCATCCGGGTCTATCGGCTGGGCTGAGAGCGGCCGCTCATTTCAGACGTACGCTCACCGGGCAGTGGTCGCTGCCGGTGATGTTCGGATGGATGGCCGCGTCGGTTACCCGGTCGAGCAGGGCGGTGTTGACGGTGCCGTAGTCGATCCGCCAGCCGATGTTCTTCTCCCGGACCCCGAAGCGGTAGCTCCACCAGGAATAGGCGCCCTCCAGGTCGGGATTGCGTTCGCGAAACACGTCATGGAAGCCGCTCTTGAGGTAGCGGCTCATCCAGGAGCGCTCCTCGGGGAGGAAGCCCGGGTTCTGGAGGTTCTGCTTCGGACGGGCGAGATCGATCGGCTCGTGGGCGATGTTGTAGTCTCCCATCAGGAGGATGTTGAGGCCCGAGTCGACCTGTTTTTTGAGGAAGCGCCGCATGCCCCGGCAGAAATCGAGTTTGTATTCAAAGCGCGGGCCCTCGGGCTGGCTCTTGGGGAAGTAGGCGCTGATGACCAGCAGGTCGCCGTAGCGGGCGCGCAGCACCCGGCCCTCCTGGTCGAGCTTCCTGACCCCGAGTCCTTCGATCACTTCGTCAGGTTCCTTGCGCGAGATGATGGCCACGCCCGAGTAGCCCTTGCGCTGGGTCGTCGAGTAATAGGCGTGCCAGCCTTTTGGTTCGGCAACCTCGGGGTCAAGCTGTTCGATATGGGCCTTGGTTTCCTGGAGGCAGAAAACATCGGCACGGGGGAGCTGTTTCCAGGGGAGCAATTCCTTGCGCGCGACGGCGCGGATCCCGTTGACATTCCAGCTGTAGCAGCGCATGGGTTGAGCCTCGATGATTACCGCGGGAGTTCAGTCTTCGAGTGGCAGGATACTCACTCTTCGCCGGCTCTTCAAGGAGTGCCGCCTTCAGCCGGTTCTTCCGACTGTACCGTTGCGGCGGAAATCGCCGCCGCCGGCCAGCTCTCCAGCGGTATTCCTGTGGGCGATATGTACGCCGCCGAAGAAGAGCCCCGGGCCGTTGAACTCATCGAGCTCGTCGGCGTGCTGGAGGGCGCCCGCGAGGCTCTCCGGGCAATCCTCGATGGCGAAGCTCTCGGCGCTGAGAACTCCGTTCTCGACATGGATTCTGCCCTGCTCGATGGCCTCCCGTGGGTCGAGACCGTCCATGACCAGCCCGCAAACGATCTGGGCGATGGCGGTACGGATCCGGTTCGCTCCCCCTGATCCCAGGACGCTTACAGCTCCATCGGAATGTTCGATAACGGTTGGCGCCATCATGGTTGAGAGCCTCGCGCCCGGGGTGAAGCTGCCGAGCCCGGCGGGGAAGAGGTCCTCCTCGCCAAGGAAATTGTTCATCAGGATCCCGGTTCCCGGGATCTCGAAGCCGTTGCCTTCTCCGTGGCTGAGGGTGATTCCCGCGGCGTTGCCATCGGCATCGATGACGCTGATGTGGGCCGTGGAGCCCGGAGCCCGCGGCTCCGGCGGGGCTTCGCCATCCTCCCCGCGGGGCCTGTCGAGGTTGCGCCGCAGGCGGGCGCTGAAGAGCTCGCTTGAGTTGTCGCGGTCAAAGATGCCGGGGTCTTCAGCTCTCAGCTCGGAGACGCTGCGGAAGACTGCCGCAAGCCTTTCGTATCGCAGCGGGCTTCCCGCCGGACCGTTCTCAGCCCCGGCCTCAGCCAGCAGGCGGAGGGTCTGGTGGATGCTGGGCCCCCCAAAAGATGGAGCGGGGTTGGTGAAAATCCTGGCGCCCGCGAAGCTGAACTCGAGCGGTTTCCGGAATTCTGGTTTCCAGCTTTCGAGATCCCGGGCCGTGATGCGGCCGCCGCGGGAGGGGCCGAAGGCGTCGAGAATCGGGCCCTCGATGTTTTTTTCCAGCCAGGCCCTGGCCTCTTCCGGTTCGCATCCTCCGAGGTCCCGGAGGGTTCCGGCAAGCGCAGGATTGCTGAAGCTTCCTCCGGCCGCCAGCAGCTCGCCCTTCTCATCGAGGAAGCTGTGCCTCCCGAGCTCGGAAAGCCTGAGGATGCCCTCGAGGTAGCTGAAACAGGCGGCCTGGTAGTCCCGCACCTCGATTCCTTCTTCGAGGCAGCGAATGGCGGGGGCGAGGACCTCGCCGAGCGGCAGTTGACCTTTCTTTTCAAGGACCGCGCAGAGGCCTTCAAGGGTTCCCGGCACCGCCGCCGCGCCCCTGCCGATGTGAAAGGTCTGGGTCGTAGCTCCTTCCGGGAAATAAATGTCGATTCCTTCGAAGTCGATCGGTCCCGGCGTACCCTCGAGACCTGGAGCGTTGGCGAAGAGGTCGTAGATCTTTACGGAGCCTTCGTCGGCATCCCGATGGATCATCGCCCCGCCTCCGGCAAGGCTTGTAATTGACGGTTCCCCGGCTGAGGTCGCGAAGGCCGCCGCGATGGCGGCATCGACGACATTGCCGCCAGCGCGTATCATTTCCAGACCTGCGTTGACACTTTGATCGGAGCTGGCGACGATTATTGCTGCCTGAGACATGGTCGTCAGAGTATAACCGCTGGGACTTTCAAGCGGGCGCGCCTTTAGACCCTCTCCCGGGTGATGACCAATGACCGAAAAGCCTCCTGTAGACGAATCCGCCGACACCCCGGACAGCCTGTTGCTGTCCAATGTCAGGCCTCCAGGGTATGAGAACCCGGCTCCGCGTGAGCGCTATGACCTGGTTGTCATCGGCGCGGGCGCGGGGGGCCTGGTCAGCTCGGCGATCGCTGCCGGCCTTGGCGCCCGGGTAGCCCTGGTCGAGGAACATCATCTCGGAGGTGATTGCCTCAACACGGGCTGCGTACCTTCCAAGGGGCTCATCGCCGCCGCTCGTTCGTGGCAGGCGGCTCGAGACAGCTCCGCGCTCTTCGGCGGTCCCGAGGTGCGAGGGGCGGGTGATTTCCAGGCCGCGATGGATCGAATGCGCCGCTTGCGGGCTTCCATCAGCCCGGCTGACAGTGTTGAGCGATTTATTGGCATGGGAGTGGACGTCTTCCTGGGCCGGGCGAAGTTCGCCGGTCCCTCACGGGTTGAGGTCGATGGGGCCACCCTGAATTTCAGGCGCGCGGTCATCGCCACAGGTTCGAGGCCCGTCCTGCCGCCGATTGAGGGACTTGCCGATTCGGGTTGCCTTGACAACACCACGCTTTTTGACCTGGAGAGCGCTCCCGCTCGCCTGGTCGTGATCGGGGCCGGTCCCATCGGCTGTGAGATGGCACAGTGCTTCAGGAGATTCGGTAGCGAGGTGACGCTGCTCGAGTCCGCCGCCGAGGTTCTTCCGCGGGAGGATCCCGAGGCCGCGGCCCTTGTCCGGGAGTCTCTCGAGGAGGAGGGGGTATGTTGTCTCCTCGGAGTTGAGATTTTACGGGTGGAGGCTGGCGTCCGGGTTCATTATCGCCAGGGTGAGGCGATGGAGGTCGCCGAAGGAGATGAACTGCTGGTAGCTGCCGGACGGGCTCCCAACGTGGAGGGTCTGGAATTGGGGTCGGCGGGTGTCAGGGCCGATGGTACCGGGGTCATCGTTGACGGGCAGCTCAGGACGGAGAACCCGGTGATTTACGCGGTTGGCGATGTCTGCTCGGAGGAGAAATTTACCCATGCGGCGGATGCCCAGGCCCGGATCGCGGTTCAGAACGCTCTCTTCTTCAGGCGCCTCGAAGTGCGCGGGCTGGTTGTTCCTCGCTGTACCTATACGTCTCCTGAGCTCGCGCATGTCGGCTACGATCCTGAGGGCGCGCGCGCCGCTGGTTTCCAGATCGACACCATCACCATACCAATGGCTGAAAGCGACCGGGCTGTTCTCGATGGGGAGCAGGCAGGTTTTCTTCGTCTGCATCTCCTCCGGGGCTCGGACAGGATCCTGGGAGCCACGGTGGTATCGACTCACGCCGGTGAGCTCATATCGGAACTCAGCCTGGCCATAACGCATAAGCTTGGACTCAGGAAGCTGGGAGGGATCATCAGACCCTATCCTACCCGGAGCGAGGTGCTCTCCCGCGCCTGCGGCCAGTGGCAGAGGGGACGTCTCAGCCCGGTCATCAGGAAAATAATTGAGGCGTTCCTGGGTATTTTTCGCTGAAGAGCGCCTGCCGATGAGGCGATTTGCCGGGAACCCTCTGGCCTGAAGAGTTAGAATGCGGCCTGCAAGGTCAGGAAAGAAAGCTACGGGCTCATGGTTCAAGAAGACAGCTACGAAAACCAGTCCGCACGGGAGGGGTTTCATCCCTTGCCGGTGCTGTCGGCTGAGGGGCCACCGGCCAGCCGGGCACGGCCTAAGCATCCAAGCTGGGTCAAGGCGAAGTTCTCCTACAACGAGCGCTACAGGTTTCTCAGCGAACGTCTGAAGGCCCACGGTCTTCACACCGTCTGCGAGGAGGCTGAATGTCCCAATATCGGCGAGTGCTGGGGCCATGGTACGGCCACCTTCATGCTGCTTGGCGACATCTGCACCCGGGGCTGCAATTTCTGCTCCGTCTCCAGCGGCAGGCCCGAGGAGCTGGATGAGGATGAGCCTGCCAAGGTCGCCGAGGTTATCGAGGACCTTGGCCTCGACTATGCCGTGCTGACCTCCGTGAACCGGGACGATCTTCCTGACCAGGGCTCTACCGCCTTTGCCGCGACCATCGACGCGATCGATGACAGGCTGCCGTCCTGCAGGGTCGAAGCCCTGGTGCCTGATTTCCAGGGGTCAGCGGGATGCATTGAGCGGGTGGTGGACACGGCGCTCTATGTTTTCGCGCACAATATTGAGACGGTTCCGCGGCTCTATGACCGGGTGCGACCCGGCGCCGGCTACGTCCGCTCACTCGAGGTTCTCAGCTCCGCCAAGGAGATTTCCTTGCAGCCTTCCGTCGCCGCGCGCCGCAAGGATCCTCTTCTTACCAAGTCAGGGCTCATGCTTGGCCTGGGTGAAACCAGGGATGAGCTGCTGGAGGTTTTTTCCGACCTTCGTAAGCATGGTGTCGACATTCTCACCCTCGGCCAGTACCTGCAGCCCACCGCTCGTCAGCTTGACGTCTTTCGCTACGTGACGCCCGCCGAATTCGCCGACCTGAAGACCGAGGCCGAGCGCCTGGGCTTCCTGCAGGTTGTTTCCGGCCCCCTGGTACGGAGCTCCTACCACGCCTGGGAAACGGCTGACGCCGTTGCCAACGGTCTAGAGCAGGGCTAAGTCGCAGAAAACACCGCTAAGGTCTTGACGATTGCCACCGCATTTCTATCATAGCAGAACGCTTTTCACCGAAAGGTGCGGGCGGCTATGGCCCCATCGTCTAGCCTGGCCCAGGACACAAGGTTCTCATCCTTGTAACAGGGGTTCAAATCCCCTTGGGGTCACCATTTTTAGAGGGCCGCGGCGATTTAGCCGCGGCCCTTTTTATTGCGCAGTAAATACCGGCTCTCGAGAGCGGAACACTTTAGCCGGCCCCGGCCGGGAGGTATGAGAAGATGTCGATGGGTATTGAGGTCCAGGTTGGCGAGTTGACCTTGCGGGGTGAACTCTCGGATACGGTCTGCGCCCAGGCGATCGCTGAGAGCCTGCCGTTGGACACGTCGTTTAACACCTGGGGAGAGGAGTTCTACTTCGAGATCCCCGTCAGCGCCGAGCTCGATGGAACTGCCACCAGCGATGTGGAGGTAGGTACGATCGGCTACTGGCCCCCGGGCCGAGCCCTGGCGATTTTTTTCGGCAGGACGCCAATGAGTACTTCCGATAAACCGGTTCCCGCAAGCGATGTCAACCTGGTGGGGACACTCGAAAAGGCCGACGATCTCGTCGGTTTCATGTCCGAATCTCGAATACTTATTCGGCGGATTGAATAGAATTTTTTCGGCGACGTCAAAAAGGCTGTTTCAGGGAAATTCTTACCTTACAATCCAGCAGCGCCTGAACAGGTGACCAGCTATGCAAACATTGACGAGCAAACTAGAGTCTAAACGCGGCCTGATCGCCAACCCCGCCCCCGGCGCTCTCCAGCGTGAGAAACCCCCGGTTTCGATTGAGTACTGCGTGCCGGGCAATTACGAGCGGACCGCGACAGCTCTCGCCGGGGCTATCGAGGCATCCATTGGCGAGCCCCCCGAGCTGGTTCCGTCCCGCGATGGCGTCTTCGAAGTCTCCGTCCATGGAAGGGTCGTGTTCTCAAAGCGCGCCTGCTCACGCTTCCCTGACCAGGAAGAAATCTTCTATCATCTCCGCCAGCTCTGAGTCGCCGGTCGTTTCACGACGGCTCCTTCGTTACTCGCGGAGTTGATTTCCCTCGGACTGGACCTTGTTGTCGCCAGCGATGAGCTCGATGGCCCGGGGCAGCCATCCGCTTTCCCAGGAATGTTTCCATTTCTGGCCCTTGTGCCAATGATGCTGGATCTTAAGAGAGCTCATCCAGTTTCGGGCCTTTTCATGTTGCTTGCGGAAGTTCACGAAATGTCCGAGGAGTGCCAGGCGTTTTGAGGGGCCAAGCCGCGCCCCATTTTTTTCCAGCAGGTTCTTTACCCTGTATTTCTCAAAGTTCTCCCGGTTGCCGAAAATGGGCCCCGATCCGTAGGGGCCGGGTCTGTCGAGAGCGAGGGGGGAGTCAAACGCGGCTGCGGCGGCGAAGATCTCCGGGTTCCTCAGCAACAGGGTAAAGGCGCCCCAGCCGGATTTGCTGAAGCCGACCAGGAGTCGTCCGGCTCTTCCCGGGATGGCAGGGTAGTTTTTTTCAACGAGGGGCAGTACGACACGGGTCAGGTAGGATTCCTGGCGGATGAGAGGATCGCTCGGGTGGTCGGCGTACCAGGGAAGATGTGAGAAGGTCGGGGCTACGCAGATCAGCTTATGCCGGTTGTGAAGCCCTGCCTTGCGAATCGTCCGCAGGCCGTTTCCCCAGCGCTGGCCGTCCAGGGCTTCAACCGGAAGAACATAGAGAACCCTGTAGCGCTGGCTCTTGTCGAATGCATCCGGAAGCAGGACCCTGATCTTCGTGGTTCCGGCCTGGTAGGGGGATCGCACCGTGTGGAGCTGGAATCCTCCATCGTCAACAGGCGCGGATATTTCAATCCGGTCCTTGTCCTCCGCCGGGCAGCGGAGCTGCGTAAGCAGCAGGAGAACGACAGTGAGGATCTTACTGGTGGTCATGGTTTTCTCGATGCGGGCAGGAATCGTTTTTTAACAGGGTCCGGATGTCAGGAAAAAACGCGCAGATACGTCATTTCTTGCGCTTTGTTAGCAGGTTTTCAGTGTAGCCCAAATGGGGATCGGCCCGTAATATTGTACTGGGGCGTATTAATATCTACTTTGGCGAACAAATGGGGATTTTCAATTGGCTGGTATAGCAAGTGGTGTCAGGCTGAAGAGCGGCCGATTGAACCGATTTCCGGTTTCATTGGCGGCAATGGTATTGATGTTTGCCATGCAATCCATGGGGCAGGCCTCGGTCGTCATCAACGAGATTCATTATAATCCGCCGGCGCCCGGCGGCAGGGATCTGGAATTTGTCGAGCTTTACAATTCCGGTCCGACAGCGCTCGCCATCGCTGGCTGGAAGCTCGAGGGGGGGATCTATTTTGAGTTTCCCGCAGGGGCGGAGATCCCAGCTTCCGGCTATGTAGTGGTCTGCCGGGACAGGGATCTCGCCGCCGAGAGCTACAATGTCTCCCAGGCGGAGCTCTTCGGTAATTACGAGGGCAGCCTGGACAATGATGGCGACAAGGTTTCTCTGCTCGACGGCTTCAACGCTGTCGCGGATGTGGTGAGATACGATGACAGGTTTCCCTGGCCGTCCGGCTCAGGTTCGGTCGACGGGGGGGGAGCCTCTCTCGAGCGCAGCTGTGTCTCGGCTCCTTCGATCACGCCGACCAATTGGGTTTCGGCGATGGGCAACCGACCCACTCCGCTGGCGGCCAATTCGCGGGCCGCGTGTCCGCCGGTTCCCCTGCCTGTCCCTGATGTGGTTATCAACGAGATCCATTACCATCCCGCGGGAAATTCCGAAGAGCTGGAGGAATTCATTGAGCTCCACAACCACGGATCCCAGGCGGTCAACCTTGGTGGCTGGAGCTTCACCGGGATAGAGTTCGTTATTCCCCAGGGAACCGTGCTTGCCGCGGATGGCTATGTGGTCATTGCGCGCAACGCCGAGCATGTCAGCGCGTCCTTCGGCCTGGACAATGTACTGGGCGATTTTACCGGCCAGCTGGCCAATGGCGGAGAGAGGATCTCCCTGCTGGACGCAGCCGGCGTCTCTGTCGACTCGGTGCGCTACTCAGATGGCGGCGAGTGGCCCTGGGAGGCGGATGGCGAGGGCCGCAGCCTCGAGAAGATCCGCCCTGACGCGGTCAGCTCCGATCCATCCAGCTGGACGAGCAGCGCCATCAGCCCGGGTGACTTTGCCAGTGTCTCCGCCGTAGGCCCACTCGGCCGCCTGGTCATCCAGCGGCTTCTTATCGCCGTCAACGGAGGCGGGGAGTTTGTGATCGACAATATCCGGCTCAGCCCAGTCCAGAACCCGGCTCTGAATCTCATCGTGAACGGTGATTTTGAAGCGGGAGCCGAGGGCTGGGATCTTCGCGGCAACGCGTCTGGTTCCGGCGTATTGAACGGGATTGGCGTCGATGACAGCGGTGGGCTTCGAATTCTGACCGAGGCCTCCTGCGGAGAGGGTTGCTTCTCCTGCTCCTCACGCGACAGCGTCGCCCAGTCTTTCAGGTCGGACAATTTCGACCGTGAGGCGGACTACCTTCTTTCCTTCGATTACAAGTTTGTCGAGGGCGATTCGAACCTGTCGCTCAGGCTCTTGCGCGGAGTCGAGATCTGTCTCAACGAGAAGCTCGTGAGCCCCGGGATGGCCAATTCTTCCAGGGCAGAGAGCGTTCCGCCGTTTATCTCGGATCACGGCAGGTTTCCCATGGAGCCGACCTCGGAGGATCGCACCACGATTTCCGCGCGGGTTCGCACGCCAGGCAACCAGGCGCTCGAATCAGTCGAGCTGAAGTACGTGGTGGGCGAGGATGACCCGGTCACCCTGCAGATGTTCGATGATGGGCAGCACGGAGATGCTTTCTTCTCCGATGGAGTCTACGCCGTAGAGCTTCCCGCGCTCTTTGACCACAACACCGAGGTCTATTACCAGGTTGTGGCCAGGGCGGCGGATGGAAGTGTCGGGGCGGGACCGCGGACCCATAACGGTACGCGCATGGTCAAGCGCGACCTGCGGGGATTCTACGTCAATGATGAGATCGCCGATACGAGCCTGCCGGTCTACCACATCCTTATCCCCGGGGTGAGCACCACCAACCCGCGAGCTATCAACGGCGCTCTCAATTGTGACACCTTGCGTCCAGGCTCTTTTGTTTACCAAGGCGACATCTATCCGGAGGTTGGAATGCGCTTTCGGGGTAATACAGCCTGTGTCCTCGACAAGAGAAACCTCAAGTTCCGGTTCAATCGTGGACGGTATTTCAAGAACCTGAGGAAGCTGAACCTCCAGGGCATGTGGACGGACAAGTCCCTGGTTCGCGAGCATCTGTCCTGGGATTTCATTCGCCAGCTCGGGATCCCCTACTGCAAGACCGAGTATGTCAGGGTGCATCTCAATGGCAGCTACCATGGTCTCTATCTCTCGCTCGAGCATCCCGACAGCCGCTACCTCGAGAGGAACGGCTTCGATGGAGATGATTGCCTCTACAAGGCGAAGCAGCCTCCACGGGATGGAGGCACCCCCATCGGGGTCGCCGTCCAGAGCCGGGTCACCGACTATCCCTCCTATTGGGAGCAGGAGACCTGTGAGAATGAGGACTTCACCGCAATCGCCGGCTTTATCGGCGACATGCATCGCGATGCGCAGGGAGGCTCCTCGGCCGAGTTCTTTCAGCAGCGCAGCATGCCGGAACAGCTCATCGGCTACCAGCTTGCCCAGTCGGTGCTCGATAATATCGACAGCTTCGCGAAGAACCACTTCCTGTGCTGGAATAAGGAGTCCGACAAGTGGACCCTTCTTACCTGGGATATGGACCTGGTTTTCGGCAAGAATTTCAACCCTGATATCCGGCCGGTGGGAACGCTGAACGATTGCATGCTCAGTCCCGGCCGTGATCTCAACCCCTGGTTTTCCACCTCGGTCCGGGGCAATTTCCGCCTGCATTATTTCATGGATTTTTTCTTTAGCTCATCAGATGGCTATTACCAACGTGCCTACCTTGTCAGGCTCTGGGATCTGCTGCAGGAGAAATACAAGAGCGACGTCTACGACGCCCTCATCGATGACCTGGAGACTCTCCTTGCCAACGAGCAGAGCCTGGATTATGGCCGCTGGGGCCGCTCGCCGGTCAATTGCGAGGCGGATTGCGGCGGCAACTGCGCCACCTTGCAGACGATGATCGGGAACACGGAGGAGGTGCGAACGCAGCTGCGCCTGCACCGGAATTATCTCATCCAGTATATCTCCCGCTGGCACGGGGATGTTCGAGACCATGACAAGATGAAGATAACCGAGATCATGTATCGTCCCATCACCGCCGGCTCCGATCTGGAGTACATCGAGCTGCAGAATACCAGCGGCCGCCAGATAGATGTTTCCGAATGGATGATTTCCGGCGGAGTGAGCTTCGTTTTTCCCCGGGGGACGGTGGTACCCGAAGGCGGGAAGGTCGTGGTCGTGAGAGACAGGGATGCCTTCCTGGCCCAATATCCCGGCGCTGAGAATCTCGCCGTGATCCTGGGTGAGTACCAGGGGGCGCTTGACAACAGTGGAGATGAGCTGCGGCTCCTGGACGCAGGTCCGGGCTACCCGGCGACCATCGATTATGTGAAATACAGGGACGGCGGCTCCTGGCCGGAGGTCAAGGCCGGGCACTCGATCGAGCTCGCCTCGGTAACCGCCGATCTCGACAATGATTTTGGCGATCGATGGAGCGCTTCCGCTGAGCTGAACGGCTCCCCTGGAGGCGCCACTACGGAGTCTGCTCCCCAGTTCATTCGCGGAGATTTTAACGGCGACACGAGCGTCAACCTCTCCGATGCGGTCGGGATCCTTCTCTACCTGTTCATGGGGGAGGCGGCGCCGGATTGCATGGATGCCGGAGATGCCGACGACGATGCGAGCGTCAACCTCACCGACGCCACCTTTATACTCAACTATCTCTTTCTCGGCGGCCCGGCGCTGCCGGCGCCCTTCCCGCTGCCGGGGATGGACCCGACCGAGGACAACCTGTCCTGCGATTTTTAGGAGGAGGCGGATCTTGAAACGATCCCAGGTCGACTTGGCGGGACAGCCCGGGCTGGTCGAGGAGGGGTCTCTTCGCCTGCTGGTAAGCGTGAGGTCAGCCGTGGAGGCTGTCGAGGCGCTCGAGGGAGGAGCCGACATTATCGATATCAAGGAGCCCGGCGAGGGTTCCCTGGGCGAGGCTCCGGCCGCCGCGCGGCAGGCGGTGGTCGAGGCTGTAGACGGTCAAGCTCCCGTGAGCGCGGCTCTCGGCGAGCTCAGGCTTCGAGGGCAGGGCTGGCAGCTGGAGCATCAGCCGGGGATCGCACTCTACAAGCTCGGACTCAGCGGCCTCGGTGAGACGGACTGGAGCGAACTGCTCGACCAGGCACGCGCCCTGGTGAGCGAGGGGAGTCAAGGAGAGGCGGATCTCGTGGCGGTGGCCTATGCCGATTGGCAGGCGGCCGGGTCTCCAGAGCCAGGGGCGGTCCTGGAGCATGCCCTTGACCGGAAGTTCCCTTTTTTCCTGGTCGACACCTACGATAAGCAGGCGGGCGACCTCTCGACCTTTATGGATTGGGGGATGGTTGCCGTTCTTGCAGAGAGAGCCCGCTCCGGAGGGGTCCGCTTCGTGGCGGCTGGCAAGCTGGGGGCTGCCCAGCTCGGGGCGGCGGCGGCAGCTGGCGTTGACGTCATCGCTGTGCGCGGCGCGGCGACGACCGGGGAACGGACCGCCCGCGTTGACCGCCGAGCTGTCGATGAGCTCAGCCGGCTGATTCACGAGGAGTTCACTGCTGGCTAGACACACTGTAGAGGATGCTCTCCTCGGGGTCTTCCGCTCGCAGGTTGATCGCGACCACCCGGTGAATATCTCTGGCCGCCGTGGGGAAGTACTCATCGACTATGCCGAGCTCGGCGGCCTCTGACATCGAGATGCGCTCTGGAAAGGTCGTCGATTTCAGGAGTACCAGCTCACGGGCTCCGAAGACCCTCGCCATACGGGCGGCAATCGAATCACTGGTGACCCGCCAGCGCCGGGGCAGTGAGTCGATGCTCTCTTCGTCAATCTCGATGATGAACTGGAAGGGATCGAAGACAGGAATCTTTCCGGCCTTCCAGAGAGGTTCGATGGACTCTGCCGAGTCGACAAGCTCTAGCCCGGGGACGGCTTTTTCCGCGACACGGGCGGTGATGGAGAGCGCTCGCAGGGCAAGCCAGTGAGAGCGCTCCTCTCCGAGATTGTAGATTCGGTCCCACTTTCTCACCTGGTCGACAGCGCCGCCGCCGCCGCAGATGACAATCGATCGGCGCCTGCTGAAATCACCGAGGAAATTTTTCAGCCGGCTCCGCAGGTCCGGGAGTCCAAGCAGGCTTCCGCCCAGCTTGATGATCGATTCAGGTATGGGTAGATTTTCGTTATGCATTAGAGTGAGGCGACGATTCTCAGCTTTCCATGCGGATATTTCAATTTACTAGTGGAGCTTTCGGTCAAAAGGAATGACCGGACACTACAGCCATGCGGATCATTCCAGTCCTGGACCTCAAGGGCGGTCTCATTGTCAGGGGGATCGCCGGCAAGCGAGACCTCTACAAGCCGATTGAAAGCAGGCTCTGCTCTTCGGCAAGGCCGCCCGAGGTAGCGGCAGCCTTGCGAAACCTGCTGGGGCCGGGACCGATGTACCTTGCCGACCTCGATGCCATCGCCGGCGACGCTCCGGCGCTGGAGGTTTGTGGCGAGCTGGAGGGGCTTGGCTTCGGGCTCATGATCGATGCCGGTATTCGCTCCGCCGCAACGGCCCGCCGGCTTGCCGCCGAGCTGGATGGAGATCTCATCGCCGCGCTCGAGACACTTCCCGCTCCCGCCCTCCTCGCCGAACTCGTTGAGGAATTAGGCCCGGGCCGGCTGATCTTCAGCCTCGATCTCGCGGATGGGCGCCCTCTTGCTCAGGGTGACGACTGGCCTTCCGGGGCTGAGGAAATCGCCCGGGAGGCGGTTGCCGCCGGTGTAGAACGTCTGATCCTTCTTGATCTCAAGGCCGTCGGGACTGGCGAGGGCCCGGCGCATCTCGATCGATGCGCGGCTTTGAAGGAGAGCTACGCCGGGCTCGAGCTGGTCACCGGCGGGGGGGTGAGAGATCTCGATGACCTGTTGGCTTTGAGGTCGGCGGGAGTCGATGGGGTCCTGGTCGCCTCGGCGCTGCACGATGGGCGTCTCGGATCCGAAGAGCTGCGGGCGCTTCTGGATGCCTGATCCGAAGTCTTCTCAGAATCCGGCGGCCAGTCCGATGAAGAGGCCCGTGCCGCCGCCGGCATCGATGGCCCCGCCGCCAAGGGGGAGGCGGCCCTCGACAAAGAGCTCGACTTTATCAGCGAGGTGAATCGAGAGGCCGGGGCGCAGGGCGAATTCCCAGGCGGCTTCGTCGAGATCGACCGGGGTGCGGCCGCCAGCTCGTTGGTCGGCAAGCCACAGGGTTGCCTCCGCCCGCAGGTGAAGCGAGGTGGCGCCGTGCCGTTCGCTATAGCCCAGCAGGGTTTCCCAGACGTCGCCCGGCCTCCGCCCGCGGTGATTTCCAAGTGAGGTGGTGTAGAGGGTCTGCGCGCTGAGTGTCCTGAAGGTGTTCCAGGTAAACTCGAGGTTTCCCCCCGCGCCGGGTCTCCATGTGTCGCCGCCTCGGGCAAAGGCTAGGGGTTCGCTGGAGTCGGCCCCTGCTCCCGGAGCCTTGAGCTCGAGCCTGGGGATCAGCCGGAGCGCGTTTCCATCGATCCTGCTCGAGTCGAGGGTCAAGACCTTCTCTATTCCCAGCTCGAGGCCGAGGAAGCCCTCGCTTTTTTTCCTGATGCCATCCATCCGCCAGGAGGCTGCGCGCCGGCCAAGCTGGAGGTCCAGGCGCAGCTCGGCGGGTATCTCCACGCTGAGACGCAGGCCGGTGTCACGCAGGTCGCCGCGGGCGCCGGAGGCTCCCCTGACCTTGTTCCGCCAGGAGGCGTAGAGATCGACCCTCAGGTTGTCGCTGAGAGAACCGCCGATCAGGGCCGCATGGCTCCTGGTCTGCGGCAGGGTCGGATCGAGTGAGAGCCCGAGCTCCAGGTCTTCGGCCTCCGCGGCCTTTTCCAGGAGCAGCTCCCGCTCCTCTTGCGAGAGAGGACGCTCCGGCCAGCTGATTCGATGAAGCGCGGCGGGCGAGAGCCGCGGACCTCCACCCTTATTTTCTTCCCCGTCCCAGAGGGCGGCCAGGAGAGCCGCGGAGCTTTCGACGAGCCGCGGGCCGTGAGATGGGCCTCCAAGCGCCGCGATACTGCTGGCATCGAGCTTGCTGTGGGCGTGGTAGGCCTGGGCCAGGGCGTAGCCTGCGTAATCTCCGCAATGGGATGCTACCAGGGTGAAAGGCGCCGGGCTGTCGCGCTTGATCTGGAGTCCAAGACGCCCGCTGAGTTCACTGGCAGTGGCGAGGATGGCCGCATCTCCAATCCGGATGCCCTGGAGGGGATATTCCGCCGGCCAGGAGATGAGGGAATTGAAGATCCACTCGAGGGGGAAGAGCAGGTCCGGCATGAGGTTGAAATCAACCTCGGGGAGCTTGAAAGAGGCTGTCAGGGAGGTGAGCCGGATTTCGGCGCGTACGGGGATCGCTTCGTAAGCTTCGGCGATGGCCTGGTGCAGGCGGTTGGCTATCGAGTCGGCCAGGCCGGCCTGCTTCCATTTGTCGGCGCGCTCCTCTGAGCCGGCGTTGGGATCGCCCAGGGCGCCTTGCAGGAAGAAGCCGAAGCCGAAATCAGCATCGATTTTTCGGGCCAGGAGACCGGGGTAGTCCGGAGACACCAGTCCATCGTCGGGATCGAGGATGGGGTGTCCGGCGAAGTTAACCACCAGCGCCAACGGTTTTTCATCGCGGTCGGTGATTTTGATGAGAGCGAGCTCGGGATCGATCGTTTTGCCGAAACGCCGGTTGTGGCTGGCATCGGTGACGAAGGTCCGCCCGCAGCCGAGCCTGGCCTCTCGCAGTGAATCGTTGGCTCTTGTGATGGAGTCGGCAATCCTGCCGGCGAGATGGTCGGCCCATTCCGGGTCGAATTCCCCAAGCATATAGAATTCGAAGAGGGCATTGTCTATGTAGCCGCCGACGCTGGTGTGGGTGTGGGTTGCCGAGAGCATCACCGCGTCAAAATCGGCATCCCGTGCGGCCAGTTTCTCGACCACCGCCTCTCTCAGGCTCCGGTGCATGATGAGAAGGTCACAGGAGACGAGCGCCAGTCGGGCGGCGCCGTTGTCGAGGACCAGCGCTCGAGCGTAAACAGGGTGCCGTATTCCGCGCGCCCTGGGGGGAGATGGTCCATAGGTCGCCATCTGAACCGGGCCGCTCCAGCCTCCGGCCAGGTCCACCCGCGCGGTTCCGGCCCGCAGGGGGCCGGTGGCAGTATCGCGGCGTCCCCCGAGCAGGGGATAGTCCAGGAGGAAGTTTTTTTCCAGGTCCGCTTTGCGGGCATTGTTATCGAGGAGAGATGGATCATCTATGAAATCCTGGAAAAGCTCCGGGCGGAAGAGCTCCAGGTACCTGTGGACATTTGGCCAGGCGGGCGGCACATGGCGGTACATCAGGGTCTCGCGGGTCAGGGCTTCACGATCGCGTTCTCCCTGGAAAAGCATACGCCAGGCTCCGACCATCATTCCGGTCCGGTCAGCTCCGGCCATGCAGTGGACAAGGATGGCGGCTCCCTCCTTTCGCGCCTTGTGGGTGATTCTGATCAGCTCGAGCACCTGGGCCGGCTTAGGGGGACGGCTGGCGGACATCTGGAGACTGACGACCTCGCCGCCGATGGATCTCATGAAGTCAGCGTTTTTCCGGTCGATGGTGCCTCGGAGGTTGACCACGTATTTCAGGCCGACTCGCCCGGCGAGGAACTCCAGCAGACCCCGGCTCGGATTGGCGGAGCGGTAGAGCAGGCCGGGCTCGACCTCGCCGAGATTTTCCAGGGTAAAACGCAGGCGTTCGAGACCGGAGAGACTTCGCGGCGGTTCGGCAGTGAGCTGCCCGCGGCCCGGGGGAAGCCGGACGAGGGCGTTACAGGATGCCAGGCTGACGGCGAGCAGCGCCGCCGTCAGCCCGTGAGCGATGCGGGCTGCCAGTATTCGTTTTCGCGAGCGGGGCTTCTGCCGCCGGTTTGCTTTTATCATCGTGGTTCGGGGTTCTTGCGCTCGGGGGGCGGTCGAGCATACGATCTTGTTCTTCACGGCGTCTCGATTGTTAACAGCGATCGTAACTCGCGGGCCGATCACCGGTTCGAACCAAAGACAGAATAAAGGAAAGCTCATGAACTTAGTATTGAAGGCAATTCGCTCCATGACGCGCGGAATTCCTGTTTTGCTGGCCTGTTTTTTCTCCATTCCCTGCGCCGCGGATGAGGGGATGTGGCTGTTCAGCCAGCTTCCGCTGGAGCGGCTCGAGAAGACCTACGGCTTCAAACCGGACGCGCAGTGGGCGCGTCACGTGATGCGCTCCTCCACCCGGATCTCAACCGGCGGCTCGGGCTCGGTTGTTTCTCCAGACGGTCTGGTGATGACCAATCACCATGTCGTCGAGGACATCCTGCAGAAGCTGAGCACGGCTGAGAAAAATTACCTCGAGGATGGGTTCTTCGCCAGGAGCCGCGCGCAGGAGCTCAAATGTCCCGATACCGAGATCAACATTCTCTGGGAAATCGAGGATGTGACAGCCCGCGTGAAAAAGGCCGGCAGTGACGCCTCGGATCCCGGCGCCGCCGAGCAGGCCCGACGGGCGGAGCGCTCCTCCATCGAGAAAGAGTCGAAAGAAAAAACGGGCCTCCACAGCGAGGTGGTCATGCTCTATCGCGGCGGTCAGTACCATCTCTACCGCTACAAGCGCTACGACGATGTCCGTCTCGTTATGGCCCCGGAGGTGGCGATCGCCTTCTTCGGCGGCGACGGAGACAATTTTGAGTTTCCGCGCTATTGTCTCGATGTTTCCTTTCTTCGTCTCTACGAGGATGGAAAACCGGCGAAGGTGACCGACTGGCTGCGCTGGAGCTCGCGCGGCACCCGGTCCGGTGAGCTGGTCATGGTCTCGGGGCACCCCGGCAGCACCCAGCGCCTCAACACTGTCGACCATCTCAGATTTTTAAGAGATGTCGCTTATCCCTCCTATCTCGAGCTGCTCTATCGCAGGGAGATCGCGCTGCAGCAGTTCGCTCTCAAGGGGCCTGAGTTCAAGCGCATCGCCCGGGGGGATCTCTTCGGGATTGAGAACAGCCGCAAGGCTATCCGAGGAACCCTCGGCGGGCTGTTGAGCCCGGCCACCTTCGATTCGAAGCTGAGCCAGGAGAGAAAGCTGCAGGCCGCCGTGGCGGCTGACGCTGGCCTTGGCGCCAGCCTGGATGACTGGGAGAGAATCAGGCACTCGATGGACGCCTCTCGAAAGTTCAGGGAGGAGTTCATTTTTCTTGAGGGCGCCCGGGCTTTCTGGTCGACGCTCTATCGAAACGCGAGGACCATCCTGCGGCTGGTGGAGGAGCAGGCGAAACCTTCGAGTGAGCGCCTGCCCGAGTACAGGGACACGGCTCTTCCTTCTGTCAGGATGAGATTAGAATCTCCGGCGCCGATTTATCCCGCCTTAGAGAAGGCCAAGCTCACCGACTCCCTGACTCACTTCGTCAAGGTTTTCGGCGCCGAGCATCCCTATGTGAAGCTGGTGCTGGCCGGACGTTCGCCGGCTGAGAGGGCCCATGAGCTTGTTTCGGGAACCACCCTGGGTGACGCGGCGGCGCGGAAGAAACTGCTGGCCGGGGGACAGGCCGCGCTTGATCAGCTCGATGATCCGATGATCGATCTTGCCCGGAGTGTTGATTCCTACGCCAGGGCCAGCCGGCGTAAATACGAAGATCTCGTCACCAGTGTTCGCAATGAGGCCTACGGCCGCATCTCGACCGCCACCTTCGCCGTCACGGGAACCGGTGTCTATCCCGATGCGACCTTTACCCTGAGGCTCGCCGCCGGCGTGGTCAAGGGCTGGAAGGAAGGCGGCCGCGACATTCCTGATCACACGAAACTGGGAGGAGCCTGGAAGCTTGCCTCCGAGCGCGCAGGGGAGGATGCCTACACGCTGCCGAAGAGCTGGAGTGAGGCGAGGGACAAGATTGGAGCTGACGTTCCTTTCAACTTTGTTTCGACCCCGGACATCATCGGAGGTAATTCAGGCAGTCCTGTCATCAACCGCAAGGCGGAGGTGGTGGGCCTGATCTTTGACGGTAATATCCACAGCCTGGTCCTGGACGTCGTCTATACAGAGGAGCAGGCGCGGGCGGTCTCCGTGAATGCCGAGGCTATCATCGAGGCTCTCAGCAAGATCTACGGAATGGATGTGCTGGTTAAGGAGATCATCGGAACCCGGAAGTGAGTCGCTGAAGTCGTCAAGGGGGCTGGTTCACCCGGCGGCGCTCTGGACAAGAGCCGGCAGCATGCCGGTGGCCTTCTGGAGGGTCTCCTGGTATTCCGCTTCCGGGGATGAGTCCGATACGATTCCTCCGCCAACGGGCATCTGGAGCCAGCCGCGTCCAATGGTCACTGTCCGGATCAGGATGCTGCTCTGCATGCCGCCGCCGAAGCCAAGCCAGGCGAGGCTGCCGCAATAGGGGCCGCGCGCCGTAGGCTCGAGCTCCGCTATGATCTCCATCGCACGTACCTTCGGAGCTCCCGTGATGGAACCTCCGGGGAAGCTGGCGCGGAGCAGGTCGATGGAGTCCTTGTCTTCCCGCAGCCTCCCGCGGATCTCGGAGACGAGGTGGTAAACGGTGGGATGGCGTTCAATCTCGAAGAGAGCTGGAACCTCGACAGTATGGGGCCGGCACACCCGCGAGATGTCGTTACGCAGCAGGTCGACGATCATGACGTTCTCGGCCCGATCCTTCTCGCTCTGGCCGAGGTTGCGCCTGCGGCTGAGATCTTCTTCGGGAGTGTAGCCGCGAGAGCAGGTTCCCTTGATCGGGCGGGTGATTACCCGGTCTCCTTCTACGCTGAGGAATTGCTCAGGTGAGGAGCTTGCAACCACATAGTCGCCGAGGTCGAAGTAGCCGGCGTAGGGGGCGGGGTTTGATTTCCGCAAGGCGAGGTAGAAGCGCTCGGGAGACGCTGACGCCGGGTAGGCCAGACGCTGCGACAGGTTCACCTGGAAGATGTCGCCAGCGCGTATGTATTCGATCGACCGTGCCACGGCTTCGATGTAGGCCTCGCGCGAGAAATTGCTGAGCAGGCCGGGAAATTCGGGAACCTCCCATGATTCAGAGAGATCCTCCCGCGTGAGCACGGGCGGCGTCTTCACTCCGGGCCTTTTCGGAATCCGTTCGTTTTCTCCAAGCAGCTTCTTGAGGGCTTCGATCTGTCTCGCGGCCCGCTCCCTTCGGCCCGGGCCGGCCTCGGGGAAACCATGGGAGATGATATGGCAGGATTTCTCGAGATGGTCCCAGGCGAGAACCCAGTCGTAGAGGCCGATCACCAGGTCGGGCATAGCGAATTCGTCATGCCGGGGACGGCTGATCTTCTCGATGGAGTGGGCCAGTCCATATCCCAGGAGCCCCGCCGCGCCTCCCTGGAAGGGGGGCAGGTTCGGCAGAGAAGGAGTCGCCCAGCCTTTCAGGCGCCGCCGTAAAACTTCGAAAGGATCGGTCTCCTCGCCGCCTGTTATTTTGTACGAGGGGCTGTCCAATTCGCCTTCAGCCGCGAGGAGCTCGGTGGAGTCCCCGGTTGTTTTCAATACCTCGAAGGGTCGCGCCGTGATGTAGGAATAGCGTCCCTGCGTGTTATTCTCGGCCGCGCTGTCGAGGAACAGGATGTAGGGCAGCCCGGCGAGGCGTTCGAAGGCTTCCTGCGGAGAGAGCGCTCCCGCCAGCTTCTCAACCAGCGGGGTGTTCGTTTTTTCAGAAGCTGCCGCGGTCATTGCTCCGGGCGCTCCTTTCTCCTGTCGAGATGGCTTTCCTCCTCGCGGGTCAGGAAGCCCCAGCGAAGGGCCTCATCCTGGACGTAGTTCTTGTTGAGGGTCAGCGCCGTGATGGCCTTGGCCATCTCGTAGCCGAGGTAGAACGCGTGGGAGGGGTCCTCCACGCCGAGCTGGTCGAAGATCTTAAAGGGATCTTTTCCACGCAAGAGCCCCTCGGAAGATGCCACGTGGAGCTCTCCATCTTCGGCGAACAGCCTGAAGTTACGGTCGCGGAGGCCCGCGGCGAGCTCTTCGATTTCCTTGAGTCCATGCTTCAGGATGCTCGGGTCGCGCAGCAGGTGCAGGCCTGGCTCCCGGTGCTTGGGCAGGGTTCCGTTGGCGCAGGCGTAGTGGACGAGCTTCCTCGCAAGGTCGCATTCGCGGACGCTCGTGGCGGCCCAGTGAATGACCGCGGTCGTCAGCACGCTGCGGATGCCCAGCTCCTGGCAGAAGCCGAGCAGGACAAGGTTGATTGGCGCCGAGTCGGCATCGGTGAGCTCGGTGAGATTGCCGATGCCCATCATGATCTCCGCGTCCGGGTAGCGCTCGCGTATCTCGAGGTAGCGGCCGAGAGACCGGGCGAAGCCGAAGCCGATCGGCTCGATGACAGGGTCGATACGGTAGGGGACTCCCCAGGAATCGAGCCGGGCGACGTTTTCGTCGATTCCGCCGAGAGTCTCCGTCTGGTCGGGGATGAGCACCACCTCGCAGCCAAGCGTTCGGGCGACCTCTATATTCGATGACTTCACGCTGAGGACCAGCTCGGCGCCTGCGTCGACCGCGGGCACGATCTCGAGCGGGTTGAGGCTGTCGATCGATACGCGGAAGCCCCTGCCCCGAAGCTCCTCGACGAGCTCGCCGATGCCTTCGAAGGGGCCGTCCGGGTCGCAGCCAAGGTCGATGACATCGGCGCCCTCTGTCCTGTAGCCCTCGGCGATGGCGAGAACCTCTTCGGCTTCGAGTTGTGGCACGTGATTGATCTCAGCGATGATCTCGATATCGTGTTTTCCGTAGTCCTCATCGAGAGCGCGCTGGCCAAGGTATTCCGGCAGGTTTCTGAGATCTCGCGGTCCGCGCTCGGCTTTCACACCGGTCGCCTTCTCGATCACCTCGAGCTCACCCCGGCAATAGCCCGGGAGGACCAGGGAGTCGATCTCTTCGTCTAGCTCGAGCTTGCGAGCGACCCAGTCGGTCGTCAGCAGCGCCGCCACGTCGATGTTGAGCTCGATGACCTCCGCTTTGAAGTCGAGCTCCGCTTCCAGGCGCTCGAGGAGTCGGCGCAGGGCTGGCGCCGCGAGCTTGCCGGTGACGAATCCTCTGGTCCTGGAATCGGCCATTTCAGCCTCTCAGCGTATCCATTTCTTCGGGAAGCCCTCGAGGGCGCTGTCCTCACCGGGAGTCCAGGTGGAGAGCTCCTCGATCTCGCGGGCGAGGCTGAAGTCCTTGTCCGTGATGCCGCCGGCGCTGTGGGTCTGCAGCCTGACGACGACCCTGGCCCAGCCGACCTCGAGGTCCGGGTGATGGAAGCCGGCCTCGGCCCTGTAGCCAATGGCGTTGACGAGCATCAGGGTGTGGGGCCAGCCGGGGGTCTTGAAGCTTCTCCTGAGCCATCCATCGCGGAGCTCCCAGCCCGGCAGCTCGCTGAGTTTTCCGAGGATCTCTTCCTCGCTGTAGACCTTTTCGTCGCTCACGCTCTTGGCTCCTGATTTAGAGACCCGTCCTTGCCGGTGTTTATTTCTTTTCCGGCGAATACCAACAATTAACAGAATCCAGCCTCGAAGTCGTTCGAAAAGATGCGGCGGAGGCCGCGCTGGCTCAGCTGACGGCTCCGCCGTTGATATTGACAACCTGTCCGGTGATAAAGCTCGCGGCATCGGAGACCAGGAACAGCGCCGTGGCTGCAATGTCCTCGGGGGTTCCCCAGCGTTCGAGGGGCACCTCTCTCAGCACCCTCTCCTGCCATTCAGCCGGCGCGTTCTCTCCCCAGGCGGTCCGGATCCAGCCAGGCGCCAGGCAGTTGACCCGTACCCCTGGGGCGAGGCTGAGGGCCAGGCTCTTCGTAAAGGCCATCACGGCGCCCTTGACGGCTCCGAAGAGTTCTCCGCTCTCACCTTCCATGCCAACGGCCGCCTGGTCCCAGCCCATGTTGAGGATGACCCCCCCGCGGTTCTTCATCGCCTCGCCGGCCTTGCGTGCCAGCAGGATGCTGGCGCGCAGGTCGACCGCGATGAGAGCATCGAGTTTCTCTTCGTAGGTGAGCTCGGCTCCGGTTCCAGTCAGGATGTCTACGCCGGCGTTGTTGATCCAGATGTCGATGTTTCCCACGGCTTCGGCCGCCTCTTCGAAAAATGCCGCGGCTCCTTCCCGGGTTCCGAGGTCAGCCCGGAGAAATTCACACCGCCCTCCCCGTGAGATGATCTCATCCCTGAGCGTCTCGCCCGCGGTGACCGAGCGGTTGGAGTGAACGACGAGCTCAGCCCCGGCGGAGGCCAGCTCGAGAGCTATGGCCCTGCCGATTCCCGAGGAAGACCCCGTGATGACGGCGCGGCGGCCCTTGAGAGCGAGGGCGTCCAGCGGCTTTTTAATGTCGCTCATGGTTCTTCCCTTCCTGCGGTGAGGCGCCCGGCCCGGATCAACTTTCGTTGCAGATCTCGATCCTGGCGTTCTGGCCCGGAGATTCAAAAACCTCTACACGCAGAACGCGGGGAAGTTGCCCAAGCTTCGCCTGGAGCTTTTCACTGAGCTGCTCCGAAACCCAGCGGGCAAGCAATTCAGCCGTGGTGTTCTCGATCGGCAGCAGGACACAGTCGTCCCGGGGGATGATCCACTCCTTTTCTTCAGAGGTGATCCTCACGCTCTCATCTGTTACCTCGACACCCAGGGTGTCGCTGTTGAGCGGAATGAGCATCCTGTGATCGAGGCTGTCGGTGATGCCCTGCAGGATCTGTTTGAACTCGATGAAGTCAAAGACGAGATGGTCCGACTTGAGATCATCTTCGATCTCGGCCGCCACCTGGTAGTTGTGTCCATGCAGCCGCTCGCAGAGATTGTTGCCGAAAACGATGAAGTGAGCGGCGCAGAAGCCGAGATAATCTTTTGATACGCGAACGGTGTATTTCTGCATGTTTCGTACGGCTTGGCTGTTCCAGGTCAGGTCTCCCCAGTCCCGCTGCCGGGGACGGATGTGGGAAGGCCGATTATGCCAGCCCGAAGACCGAGAAACAAGCAGGCCGCCACCAGATCTGCGCTGGTCCCCGGGTTGCGGCGATTGCCGTCCTCTCTCAGCCATCCGTCGAGCTCTTCGAGGAGACGTTCGGAGCCTTCCTTCGGCCAGTCGCTGCCAAGTACCCGCTTCGCCCTGGCGGCAGCCTCCTTTGCCGTTTCGTCGCCGCATTTGCGGGCGATGAGGCTGTCGGGATAGGCCGCCATAAATCGAAGGTGAAGGTGGACGATGGCCGTTTCGAGGTCGAGCTCTAATTCGAGAGCCTCGAGGAGCCAGCCAAGGCCCTCTTCGAAGATCTGCTCGAAGCCGTTGACGTACTGGCGCGCGACAAGGTCGCGTTCCGCGGCCAGCTCCATGGCGGCGATGAGGCTCGGGGGAGGAGGCGAGTTTACATCCGCTTCTTCGACGTTACCAAGGCCGCCGGGCGAGGCGAGCCGGATGGCTTCGTAGACTTTTCGGCAGTCTTCGCTGTCAAGTTTTTCAAGGACGGTTCGGAGGCCGTCGCGCGGCGCGGCCCCGGCGGGAATACTGGCAAGAGGAGCAAGGAGCAGGATGATGCCGAGGTTGACGTTCTGGTCGGTGACCTTGCGGCTTTCCTTTACGGCATCGAGGATGGTGTCGCCCAGGGAGTTTTCCCGCGCGTGGTCCAGGGGGCCCGAGATGGCTCCGGCGGCATCGAGGAAGTGGCGAAGCGTGGTGCCTTCAAATTCTTTACCGGGCTGGACGTTTCCCGCCTTCGGCGCTCTCGCCTCGAGGAGGCAGGCGATCATGGCCAGGTCGCCGATGGAGACTTCACGATCTGGGCCGGTCACGATTGCAGGACTCCGATGGTTTCCGATTCCGGGGCGGCGGCTCGCTCTGTAGCGTAGTCAAGAACAGCGAGAGCCATGTCTTTCCCGCTGACTTCGCTGATGGCTCGCCAGCCCGGTATCGCGTTGACCTCCAGGATGCGAGGGGCTCCATCTGGCCCCTCGAGAATATCTACCCCGGCGATCTCGGCGCCGACGGCCCGGGCGGCCCTGAGGGCCAGCTCCTCGATGTCGTCCCCGGGAACGAAGCTTTCGGCGGAGCTTCCCTGGGAGATGTTTGTCAGCCACTGTCCGGGGGGCGCCTTGCGTTTCATCGAGGCCAGGACCTCGTTGCCCATCACGAAGAGCCTCAGGTCGGTTCCTCCATGATCGATGTATTCCTGCAGATAGAAAATTCCTTGTTGAGAGGCGATCTCCCGGATCGCGCTCCCTGCCTCGGCGAGGCTGCCCGGGCGGATGATGCCGCGCCCCTCCGCGCCAAAGAGCGGTTTCACCAGCGCCTGTTCCTCTAATTCGCCGAAGGCCTCCAGGGCCTGGTCCGGATCTTCGCAGACAATGGTGCGTGGAACCGGGAGCCCAGCCTCGTGAAGCCGGCAGAGGCAGAGATATTTGTCGACCGCGGCCTCGACGGCTTTCGGCGGGTTGATCACGGTTACGCCGGCTGCTCGCAGGGTCTGCAGGGCGTCCATTCGATAGACGACCTGCTCGAGGCTGCCCCCGGGAACGCTTCTGACCAGCAGGACATCGAGCTCTGTCAGCTCGAGGTCAGCGCAGCGAACCGACTGGGCAGAGCCGGGCTGCGCTGGGCATTCGGCCCGGAGCTTCTCCGGATCGGCTATTTCCAGGTCGAGGTTTCTGAGCTTCGCGGCGCGCCGCAGGTCGCCGACATGCCACAGATTGGGGCCGCAGAGAACGGCGATTCGCGGGGCAGTCATCCCAGGAAGGACCTCCTCACCAGCTCCGGCTCGATGCTTCCGAAGGTGAACTCACTGCCGGTGTCGACGCTGCGAAAGGTCACCTCGGCCGGGCTGAAGAGTCCCGGGTCGATCCTGTAGAAGTCGCGGTCATAGCGTTCAAAGATCTCGCTGAAGAGGGCGCCGTGGTCGCCGGAGGCGCAGGAGGGGGTCTTCGCTCCCAGCTCGGCGATGGACTCGTCATCCCCGGTCACCTCGAGCTCAACCCTGGCGCCGTAGAGCACAGCGTCGTTGGTGCGGCCGATGGCGGCAAGATCATCGTCCGCCGTCGGCGGGATGGGGGCGCTGCCTTTTCCGGAGAGGACTCGAGCGAGGTCAAAGCCGAGCTCGTGCAATTTGTGAAGGGCTGTCTCGACGCTGCGCGCCACGACCTGCACTCCGCCGGCGTCGCTCGCCGTGGGGGCGACGGCTAAGGTGATGTTGTTCGGTTTGACACCCGTCTTCAAGGAGATGGAGTCGAACACCTCTTCTGTGGGCCGTTGCCGGGTCTCGAGCGCTCCAACGACTCGCGCGGCCTTCTCGACATGCCCGATGTCCTTGAAGAGCTCCTCACCGCCGTAGGCCGCGCGCATCGGGCCCGAGCCCATGGCGAAGAAGTCGCCGACGGAGAGCTGCCAGCCGGCGTATTGCGACGCCATGCAGGCGGCGACCGGTTGGCTGGTTTTCACGAAGACCTGGTCGAAGGGCAGCTCCGGATCTTCTCCCGGGCCGATGGAAACCTCTGCGAGATCACAGAGAGTGAGCCGTGAGAGGAAGAGCCCGGCTTCGTAGCCGCCATCTCCTGTGATTCCACAGTCGATGACGCGTCCGCCGCCCGCGGCTTCAGAACATCTGCTTCTGAGAGTTTCGTCGCCAGCGAGCCGTGCTTCGACGAAACTCCAGGCGCGCTCGTTTAAATGTGCATCAGACATGGAGACCCTCCGTGATCGATACAGCATTGTGCCAGAGTCGGCGACGGGGTCAAACGATCTAGACGGCCGCGGTTCGCACTTCTTGAGATATTCCACCGCCTCCTGCTATCATGTCTTGCAGGGAAACCGGTCGATACAACCTCAGGAAGAGCACGCCATGTCACCTTTTCTTATTCTCCTGGTTGGCGTTTTATTTATCGTAGCGGCCATCATCTGGCTCAAGCTGCACCCTTTCTTCGCCCTCGTTCTTGCGGCTGTGCTGGTGGGTGTGCTTCCCTCCAACGCCGTTGAGGCGGCTCCCGGCGTTTCCGCCTGGGAGCAGGCCCTGAGGTCTTTCGAGAACTCCGCCGCCGGGTTGGGGCTGATGGCCGGCAAGATCGGCATCGTGATCGCGCTGGCGGCGGTCATCGGGCAATGCCTGATGGAGAGCGGGGCGGCTGACCGGATAACCCAGACCCTGCTCAATATTTTTGGAGAAAAACGAGCGAGCTGGGCCCTGCTGTTGAGCGGCTATTGCCTCTCCATCCCGGTTTTCTTCGACACGGTGTTTTTTCTCCTCGTGCCCCTGGCCCGGGCGATGTTCCTGAGGACCGGGCAGAATTACATGAGCTACGTCATGGCGATCTGCGCCGGCGGTGTCATCACCCACGGCATCGTGCCGCCGACTCCGGGGCCCCTGCTGATGGCCGAGACGCTGGAGATTGACCTGGGGCAGGCGATTCTCGGAGGCTTCCTCATCGGCCTCCCGGTCGCCATTTTTGGTGGCCTGGTGCTGCCGAAGCTGTTCGTCTCCCGCGGGCTGGACCTTCCCATGCGAGACACTCCAGGGGTGCCCTCAGCTGGAGACGAGGAGATCGCCACAGGCAAGGCGGAGGCCGATGGTGTTTCACAGGGTAATGCGCCCGGCTTTTTTATCTCGATTCTTCCTGTCGCCTTGCCGGTGCTCCTGATTACCGCTCACAGTGTCTGGAAGGCGCTTGGTAATGAGAGTGATGTACTCGCTCTCCTTGGCAACAAGAACCTCGCCATGTTCATCGCCACGGGTGTGGCCATGTGGCTGCTGGCGAGGTCAAAGGGCTATACCCTGAAGCAGCTCACCGGGGCGATCGAGCCGGCTCTCAGGGAGGCTGGGGTCATTATCCTGATCACCGCCGCCGGTGGCGCCTTCGGCGGTATGCTGAAGGCTACGGGTATCGGCGACACCATCTCGGGCATGGTCACGGGCTATGTCGATGGTGGCGAGGCGACCGGGGGGCTGGGCATCCTGCTGATCTTTATTGCCTGGGGATCTGCGGCTGTCATGAAGGTCGCGCAGGGATCCGGCACTGTGGCCGTGATCACCGCGGCGGGCATCATGGCCGGCGTTCTCGCCGGACTTGACGAGGCGGGAGTCGTTCTGCCTTACCACAAGATCTACATTTTCGCGGCGATCTCTTTTGGCGCCAAGGTGATCTCCTGGATGAATGACAGTGGCTATTGGGTGGTCTGCAAGATGAGTGGCTTCACCGAGAAGGAGACGCTCAAGACCTGGACCGCCCAGCTTGCGGCGATGGGGATTTTCGGTCTCATCGAGGTGTTGGTTCTCATTCACCTGTTTCCCCTGAAATAAAGCGGTATCGATAAGCCATTAACTTTTATGCGATACGGTGTAAAATCGCGGTTCTGTGAAACGGTAGAAACGACAGAGGAAGGCGAGCATGACACCTGAACTTTACAAGACAGTACTTCTCTGCGGCGCTCCCGGCGCCGGCAAGGGAACCCAGGGTAAGATTCTCGGCTCGATTCCGGGTTTCTTTCACCTCTCCTGCGGCGATGTCTTCCGCACCATCAATATCAACTCCGAGCTGGGCCAGAAGATCTGCGCGTACACCGCGCGCGGAGACCTCGTACCCGACGACATCACCGTAGAGCTCTGGCAGGAGAACATGAACGCGCGGACGGTTCTCAACGACTACAAGCCCGACACCGACCTGCTCGTTCTCGATGGAATTCCCCGCAATGCCGAGCAGGCCGAGCTGCTCACCGCTCATATCGAGGTGCTGAAGGTTGTGCATCTCGTCTGTGCCGACAAGGAGAAGATGATCGAGCGTCTCAGGCGCCGCGCCCTGAAGGAAAATCGTGCCGACGATGCGCGCGAAGAGGTCATCCGCCATCGCTGGGATATCTACGAGGAGGAGTCCCGTCCGCTCCTCGCTTTCTATCCGCCCGAGAACGTCATCGAGGTCGATGCAACCCAGAGCCCCTCTGAGGTGCTTACCGCGGTTCTCGAGAAGGTGACCCCGATACAGAACGCGCATTTCGGGGGGCCTTCCTGAGCGCGCCCTCTATGGCGTAATTCGCGGGCTATGAGACGAACCACAAGACACCAGCTCTCGGGATGGCTTTTCCTTGCCGTTACCCTGTGCTCGGCTGCAATAGCGGGAGAAGAGCAATCCACCAACGTGATCCTGGTGATGTCGGATGACCAGGGCTGGGGCGATGTCGGCTACAACGGCCACAAGATTCTCAAGACGCCGCATCTCGATGCCATGGCGGGGCGAAGCCTGCGTTTCAACCGCTTCTATTCCTCCTCACCCGTCTGCTCACCGACCCGGGGGAGCTGTCTCACCGGCCGCCATCCGTATCGTTACGGGATTCTCTACGCCAACGCGGGCGGACCGACAACGCCTTCCCGCTATCTTCTGCCGAAGGAGGAGATAACGCTCGCCGAGGTTCTCGCCGGGCGCGGCTACCGCACCGGGCATTTCGGCAAGTGGCATCTCGGCGATTTCGAAGGCAAGACGCGCTCAGCTCCTTCGGACCACGGCTTCGACGAGTGGTTTTCCACTGCCCGCAAGGTCGCCACGCTGGACCCGGACGCGGCGAGCTACCGCCATAACGGCAAGAAAGTGGAGGGGCCTCTTAAGGGGGATGACTCAAAGATCATCATGGACAAGGCTCTTCCCTTCATTCGCTCGGCGGTAGAACAGAAGAAGCCGTTTTTCGCCGTTATCTGGTTTCACACTCCGCACCTTCCCATCCTTGCCGCCGAAAAACATCGCAAGCTCTACCCCGGCCGTAAGGACAAGGAGAAGCATTACTGGGGCGCCCTGACGGCCATGGATGAGCAGGTCGGACGCCTGAGGAAAACTCTTCGTGAGCTCGATGTCGCCAGGGATACCATGCTCTGGTTCACCAGTGACAACGGGCCGGAGGGAAAGAAAGAGGGGCCTGGATCGCCCGGGACCACCGGTGGGTTGCGGGGTCGCAAGCGGAGCCTCTTTGAGGGAGGTGTGCGGGTGCCGGGC
>Ga0163108_10000471_pt1 | contig 29936 bp, 31 predicted proteins | sample Fk1155metaG_FD_109644 | JGI IMG/M metagenome (GOLD analysis project Ga0163108, IMG submission 109644) | Marine microbial communities from the Central Pacific Ocean - Fk160115 155m metaG | ecosystem: Environmental > Aquatic > Marine > Oceanic > Photic zone | place: The Central Pacific Ocean...
AAAATCGATTCCACCAAGGTCACCGCCTTCTCTACCGGAATCGAATGACTCAGGCGCCTCTCCATCCATTCCGACACGAAGCCAAATCTTATCAGCATCGAGCGGCAGAAGTAATTCAAACCCGCCCTCATCGGAAACGCTCAACTCCCCACCTTCGTAAGGGTCCCAAGACTCAAAATCGTCCGTCTGTTCAATCCTGAATTGCAATTTAGCTTTCCCAGTCTCCTCGTCCTTCCTCATGATTATCGATCCGGCACGTGCGTCCTGTATTTCCTGAACCGAAGGGCGAGTAGCCAATTGTGCAATTTGGGCATCCTTGACCTTAATGGTTTCACGCAAATTATTAACCTCAAAGAGCTGACTAGGACTGAAACTTGGCCTGCCAGCGACCATCGTTTGGTCTCCCGAATAAGTAATATAAGAATTTGCTGAGCCTCCAAAAACATTGCTGCCAAAAGCAGGTAACTCCCCATCTATATGGACCTGTCTAAGACTCGTACAACCATAAAAGGCAAGCCGCTCAACACTGGAAACTCCCGCAGGAATAACTATTCTGGCCAAATTTTTGCAATCTCTAAAAGCCCTCTCGCCTATTTGAGTGACCGTGCTTGGAATAAGAATATCACTCAAGCTACCACAATTATGAAAAGCGGAATCTCCAATACTCGTAATGCCCTCAGGAAGATTAATACTCGTTAAGGAATTACAATAACGAAAAGCCGATTCACCAATACTGATCACCCCATCTGGGACCGTTATTGTCGCCAGCAAAGAGCATGAATAAAATGACTCGTCACCTATCGTGGTGACACCATCAGGAATAACAATGCTTGTCAGGTTCGAACAGCCCCGGAAAGCAGCACTCCCAATCTTAGTGACAGGAACTTCCCCAATCAATGCAGGTATTTCCAATTCTCCAGCAGCGGTCGTCTTACAATCAGTAATAATTACAGAACCGTACTTGACCGAGTACGACAGATCACTCAGATCGGCGCTCATGAGCTTCCCGGAACTCATCAACAACGCAATCCAAAGCAGTAAAGAACTAGGAAATTTCATAACTCAATGCATAACCTAATTATGAACTCCAAACAAGGGCCTTAAGTCCCATTAATATTAAGTTAGCTAAAGGATCGATCCTTAAAACTTACAATTAAGCTCAAACTGACTAACTTTGTTAGTTGATCAGAGTCTAAAGATCAGGAAATTAGTGTGATGTTATCTAAGAGACTAACAACACTATTCATAAGTCTAATTGTTTTTGGCAATGCAAGCGGCATTGAAGTCTCAGTCCGACCCCTGGACGGCAAAGAACTCCGTTTCGATGTGAGCCCAACAGACAAAATCGATGACTTAAAAGCAAAAATTGAGAATAGTCAGAACGTTGAAGTTGATGATCAGCGCCTCTACTTTGAGAATCAGCTCCTGAACAATTTCAAAACCCTCAACGACTACGAGATCATTGAAGGATCCACTGTCCTTCTCTTTGTCACCTCACCAGAAGATAATGATGGTGACAATTGGGAAAACGAAACCGAAGATCAATTTGACAGCTCAAAAGAAGACCCTTTTAACGTACCCAAACACCAAATCAAAATTAAATCCCCTGAACCGGGCAAAATAATTGTTATGTTCCCCGGAGAGAAGGGAAGCTTTTACAGTCTCGAAAGGTCACAGAACCTGGTTGGTTGGTTCGCCCCCAGAATTCTTTTAATCGGCAACGGCAAAACATTTCAATTCTCTCACTCAATATCAGATGGAACTTTTTTCTGGAGGGCCAGAAAGATCTGACGCAATAAATTGAAGAATCACTCTGCATCACAATGAAAAAAGAAATAACCAAAATATCAATTAAAGAAATAACCAAGATTAGCACCTTATGGTCGCTATTTATTGGGGTCATTCTTGCCGTAGTTGGATTCGGTCTCCTTTCAGGACCTGAGTACTTAAAAATGACAGCAATAATATATTTATATGGGCCTATATATATGACATTTTTTGGATTCCTGTCTGCTGTTTTCTCTGCTGCTTCTTATAACTTTTACGCCAAGAAATTCGGCGGAATTGTAGTTGAACTTAAGGACGCAGATTGAAACTACAGACCACAGAGGCGTACAGGGTTCATGGGTTGTTCTTTAAGAGATTCCACAAAAATCAAGCGACCTGCATCGTGGGGAAGAAGTAGCCCCAGAAACCAAAAACCACGCGCACTTTTGTGCGCTGTGGGGTGGTGACATTTCATTTAGACAGTACCCGAACGCGCTTGGTTGGAGTCTTGCCGCCCGCCGACTTGTAGAGCGTGGCGACCTCTGCATTGCCCAAAGTGCGATCGTACAGACGGACATCATCCAGGCCGCCGTTGAACCAATGCGTCATATGAAATCCGCGCCATCGGATAGGGGCTGGCATGCCCGTCTTGGTCGCGATTAACGCCCCGTTTTTGTAGAACCTGCCTGTGCCTTTATCAAAGGTAAAGGTCAGCATCTGCCACACGCCTTTAACCACTGTGCCAGCGGGGATATCCTTGGGAGTGAAGCGCTTGGCCGTAGTTACGCCACAGTATACCGCTCCTGTTTCAGAGCTGTGGAAATACCATCCGTTCCAGCGCACGTCGTCGTGGTGAGTTCCCATCCTACCCGACCACCTGGCTCCGTTGCGACCAGCAGCGCCACCACCCAGAACATCAGGTCGCCACCACCATGATACCGTAAAAGCATCCGTGTTGGGGCATTCAGCGTTCGTTATGAGGCCAGGCCCACTGATCTTGGGATACGGTATAAGTACGGGATCGCCCAAGGTCACGGCTTGTCCGATCCGACCGACTTCCCAGGTCGGTGGACCTTTGATGTCTGTGTGGACAGCCCAAGCGTGGTTCTTGCCAACAGAATCCTTGTAGTTTCCATCGAACTTCCAATGGTTCACAAGGCCCTCCTCCGCAACAACAGTTGTCACTAATAGCGTTAAGAAGACTGGCCTCAGGACAATTAAAAATTGCATTATAATCCTCATAGCAAAACCCTAACACCCCACAACAATCCGACCAAACACAATAAAAGGTTGAATTCCCAAATTAATTCTGCGCAACCTATTGATTGTTAATTGTATATGGATCATATAAAACAGCTTATCCCGGAAATGACCATTCTATGAAAAGGACACTCGTGACGACAATACTAGCCGCATCCCTGTCATGGCTTCTCACATCTGCTGCAACTGCGGATATCTTCGGCTTCGAGGCGGAATCGGGAAGCACACCCGATGGGGTTGGCTACCGGGTGCAAAGTGATCCCGAAGCTTTAGGGAGACAGTATATCGATACCGACCGTCGGGACGCGAAAGCTCCCTTCGGCGACCAAGCCGTATTCCGCAATTACTCCCTGTCTCTGCCAGCGGGCACCTACGATCTCTGGGGACGAATCTACTGTCCGGTGTTTTTTTCCTACGACCCTGAGATTAGTGACGATCCGGATTCCAACGACGCATTATTTGCATACGAGAACGACAGCTTTTTTGTCGCTTCGACCCTAGGTGGCGATCCGGCCATCGATCTTGACCGGGGGAATGGTTTCGCAAGCACTGGCCGGTTCGACGGGACCGGTAACCCTGCCAGAGCCAATGTCCATGACAATTGGGTGTGGATCAATTTAACTGACGGCACCGACCTGAACGGATTGGGACCGAGCTCGGGCACGGTTGATCCCGTGACGTCCTACACCAGTGCAGGCGGTCAGGTAACTTTCAAACTTATGAGCCGAGAGGGAGGGATTCGGCATGACGCTTTTGCGTTCGTGGAGGACGGAGTACTGCCGACCGAGGAAGAACTCGACGCGGCAGTCGAGGCCTCAGTGGGCGGTTTTCGTTTCGTCGACATCAGCGTCGATCCGAAAACTAACGATGTCTCCCTAACATGGGCATCACGCAGTGGTGTCAGTTATATCCTCAACTGGTCACGCGACCTCGCCACTGACAGTTGGACTGAGATCGACGACAACATTCAAAGCCAAGGTGAGACCACGACCTTTGTAATCCCCGCCGACCCCGTAAATGATCCTAATCCAGCGAAAGAACCTCACCTCTATTTTCAGGTGAGAGAGCCTTAAGTGGTAGCAGGAGGGAGAGTTGAACTCCCGACCTTAGGCTTATGAATCCTCTGCTCTACCACTGAGCTATCCTGCCATCTTTATAAGCAAATAAAGCAGTAGAATGATAACTTTCGACTGTTTTCTGCTAATAATTTATTCAATTAGCACAATATTGACGTATTTTCAAGGGGTCCAGAATAAGAGCATTTGAACTATGCCAGTTCTAGATTATTTGGAGTAATCTCAATGGATCCCATAAAAGAAGAGGCCACTAAGGTCATAAGCAAGCTTCAGCAAAGTGGCTATCTGGCCTACTTCGCTGGAGGCTGCGTAAGAGATTTGTTACGAGATGAGATTCCAACTGATTATGACATCGCAACAAACGCTTTACCTGAGCAGGTCACAGCCCTCTTCAACAAAACCCGTTCAGTCGGCGCTCACTTTGGCGTTATTATCGTAATCTCAGGGGAATCCGCTTTTGAAGTTGCCACTTTTCGGAACGACGGATCTTACGGTGACGGGAGAAGGCCAGAGACCGTTGAATTTACTAGCCCAGAGGAAGATGTGCTACGGAGAGACTTTACTATCAACGGGATATTCTATGATCCCATCCAGGACCTCACAATTGATTACGTTAACGGACAGGATGATATTAAGTCCGGCACTGTCAAAGCAATCGGCAATCCTGAATCTCGTTTTAAGGAAGATCACCTAAGACTATTACGGGCGGTCCGGTTCGCTGCACGGTTCGATTACAAAATCGAAGAGAACACATGGACCGCCATATGCAGCAATGCTAAAGAAATAAAAAACATCAGCGAAGAGAGGATCCGCGACGAATTCTCCAAAATACTTGTCGACCCTCAACGCGTCCGCGGATTTGACCTTCTCATGGAAAGCGGGCTAATGGAGGCTATAATCCCAGAAATTTTAGACCTTAAAGGTTGCGAACAGCCTCCACAATTCCATCCAGAAGGTGACGTCTTTGTTCATACTAGACTGATGCTAACTCTATTAAAAGAGGACCCGTCCTTGCCCTTAGTACTGAGCGTTTTACTTCATGACATCGGAAAGCCCGCCACTTTCTCCTATGACGAAGAAGCGGACAGAATCCGATTCAATGGTCATGATAAGATCGGAGCTCATATGGCTGCTAACATACTCAAGCGCCTAAAATTTCCCAACAAAGTAATTGAGGAAGTGACCGAAATGGTCGCTAATCACATGACATTTAAAGATGTCCAAAAGATGCGTGAAGCGAAGCTTAAGAGGTTCATGGCAAGGCCAACTTTCGAAGACGAAACAGAACTGCACCGCGTCGACTGCCTAGGCAGTTGGGGAGGATTGGATAACTATGATTTTCTAAACCAGAAAAGAACCGAGTTCGACAACGAACCAATCATACCTCCCCCTATCCTGACCGGAAAAGACTTGATTCAAATCGGTTGGAAACCTAGCCCCAAATTAGGTGATATACTGACCAAAGTTCAGGACCTTCAACTCGAAGGAAGCCTAAATACTAAGGAAGAGGCCTTGGAATGGGTAAATTTAAATTGCCCCACATCTTAAGGTTCCAGAACCAATTAATTACCAAGGGCCTCAGCGATTTGATCTCTATAATTTAGAGCCCTCTCTGAGGCGCTCCCTTCACCAAACATAACTCCCCTTGAAACGTTAATTACTAACGGAGCACTTCTACCTGCCCCTGAGAGAAGACTCAGATCCCCTCCCTGCGCACCGAGCCCTGGAAGCAGCAACGGAGCGTCCGGTATTTTCCCAATAATTTCCGGCTCCGCGTTGGTCAATCCTACCACAAATCCGACCTCGCCTTCCAAAGGTTCCGACTTCTTAGCCATTTCACATACGAGCTCAAAGACTTGTCTCCCATCATCTAACTTCTTAGTTTCAATGTCCTCGGCGCTAGGATTAGAAGTGACACCAAGAAGATAGACAGCCTTTTCTGGATAATTTAGCATTGGCTCGACCGAATCAAAGCCCATGTAAGGGCTAATTGTCACGGCGTCCACTCCCTCCATACATTCAAAATACGCTTTCGCGTAATAGGATTGAGTCGCGCCTATGTCACCCCTCTTCGCATCAAGGATAACCGGAATGTTTTCGGGCACGTTCGCGATTAACTTTTCCATAATAGCATAACCCTTAGAACCAAGGGCCTCGAAATATGCCGCATTGGGTTTATAACACGCAGCATAAGGGATGGTCTGATCAACTAAGTCTCTGACAAAAGCTTCAAAGTCACCATCTATTAAGTCTGACCTCGGATCGATACCTACACATAAATTTGATCCAACCTCATCTATTCTGGCACTTAACTTTTCTGAATACCCCATATCTATTAGGCTGCGCCATCGGACCTGTCCAACAGCACTTCTCTTCCATTCATGACCAAGTCGATACTTCCCTGAAGCTCCTTATCAAGGAATGGCGTGTTCGGAGATTTCGACTTCATAAACTCCTGAGTGAAGGTCGTCGTTGATTGAGGATCAAAAAGAACCAACTCAGCTCTACTCCCCTCCTTAACGGACACTTGATCCAGATTAAGTATTCTTCTCGGCTCTGCAGCGTACCTCTTCACCAAAAGATCCCACCCAAACTTTCCTTCCTTTATGTAATGGTGGTAAAGTGACGGAAGAGCAGTTTCAAGACCAGTGATCCCAAAAGGAGCCGCCTCAAAGTCCTGCTGCTTTTTCTCAAATTCTGTATGAGGCGCGTGATCCGTAGCGATGACATCAAAGACACCCTCGATGAGCCCTTCGAGTAACTTCTCATTATCTTCCTCGGTCCTCAGAGGAGGGTTCATTTTGAAATAGGTGTCATAATTAACAATGTCATTCTCATTGAAAATTAAATGGTGAGGAGCCACCTCACAGGTCACTTTGACTCCATCATTCTTGGCTCGCCTAATAATCTCCATGCCGCGGGCAGTAGTGACGTGCTGCACATGCAGATGAGCCCCAGTGTAGGCTGCTATTTGAATATCTCTAGCAATGCAGATCTCCTCACTGATTGAAGGGATGCCAGGGATACCTAACTTGTATGACCTTTTCCCTTCATTCATGGCGCCGGCCCCGGACAATTGCATAGTCTCGCAATGAGAAGCCAGAGGCAGATCAAATTCTCTTGCATATTCCATCGCCCGTCGAAGAAGTTGGGGATTTTCTACCGGAGAACCGTCATCAGTAATCATAACGACTCCAGCCTCCTTCATTCCTCCGATGGCAGCCATTTCTTCCCCTGCCCTTTCCTTGGTAATGCAGCCAGTAGTAAAAAATTCTACCCTAGAATCCCTACCCGCAATCTCCAATACACTTCGAACCATACCTCCACAATCGATGGCTGGAACCGTGTTCGGCATAGCAACGATACCCGTAACTCCTCCGTTAATTGCTGCTTCAGATCCAGTCCTTATAGTTTCTTTGGACGTTTGACCAGGCTCCCTCACATGGACATGCAAATCAAAGAGGCCCGGGAGAAGAACCTTCCCTTTTGCATCAATGACTCTGGCCCCATCGCTTGAATCAAGAGACGAACTGACCGCCCCAATGACACCATTCTCAACGAGCACATCAGACTCAAATAGGTCTGCGCTATCTTCACTGGCCACTGATGCCTGCTTAAGTAATATCAGATCATCCATCCTGTTGAAAAGTTTGAGGTTTGAGCCAGTAGAGCACTGCCATGCGAGTCGCTATGCCATTTTCAACTTGTCTATTAATAAGGCACCTATCGTAAGTGGTAACGGAATCTGCTAATTCAACACCCCGATTGACTGGTCCCGGGTGCATTACCCAGACACCTTCGTCTCTGATCCTACTGAATCTGTCCTCGTTGAGCCCGTAAACCGAATGATACTCACCAGAGCTCGGGAAGAACTGCTCACCTTGACGCTCAAACTGAACCCGTAGCAAATATACTACATCCGGCTTCCAGTCCAGGGCCTCCTCATAATCCTTAAATTTATTCATCTTATCCGGCCTCCCTGGCGGGACTAATGTTCCAGGACCAAGCACTCTAACTTCGGCCCCGAGCATAGTCATGATCCGGCTAGTTGAACGAGCCACTCTGGAGTGCAGTATGTCCCCAACAATTAGAATCTTTTTACCAGAAAAGTCTAATGCACCAAAGACGTCGTATAATGTTGATGCGTCCAGTAGGGCCTGAGTCGGATGCGCATGAAAACCGTCACCCGCATTAATGACCGAAGCGTCAGTGTGCTCGGCAACGAGATTCGGAATCCCGGCTTTCTTGTGTCTTATGATAATGTAATCGGCCCTCATCGCCCCTAACGTATCTACCGTATCAAGGACCGTTTCGCCTTTAACAACAGATGAACTGGCAACGGCGAGGCTCGTGAAATCTGCAGAAAGCCTATTTGCTGCAACCTCAAACGAAGAACTGGTCCTCGTCGAAGGCTCATAGAAGAGACTCAGGACGGTCTTACCTTGAAGGGTCGGCACCTTTTTTACTGATCGCTTGAAGAGTTCTTTGAAGGGCTGGGCCGCAGCAAGGATACTTTCAATCTCACCCTTGTTCAGGTCCTCTATCTGTAGAAGGTCTTTATGCGGTTCACTCATGTTCCAGAAATGAGGCTAATTGAATCTTCTCCATCGTGCTCCTTAAAACAGACCTTCACTCTGTCCAATCGCTCAGTCTCTATGACATGACCAACGTAATCGGGTTGTATGGGCAACTCACGGTTCCCTCGATCAATGAGGACTGCCAGTTCGACCTTCGATGGTCTACCGTACTTTGACACACCTTCGATGGCCGAGCGGATGGTCCGCCCAGTGTAAAGAACATCATCAAAGATAACGATCCGGCTCCCTTCTATCTCGAAGGGAATCTCAGAGGCCTGAACTGTCGGGTTCGTTACCTTATGGTCCAGATCGTCACGATAAAAAGAAATGTCCAGAGTGCCTATATGAACTTCCCTCCCCATCTCCAGTAAAATTGCTTTTACTCTCTCTGCTACAGTGACTCCTCTAGTATGAATTCCTACGAAATATAAGTGCCCTTCAGGATGCATCTCGGCTATCTGCGCCGCGAGTCTGCGAAGCTTATTGGAAATATCATCCTCTCCTAGGAGGCTTTGCCCCCCGGGGCACTCTGATCCCTGATCGTGCGAGTTACTCAAGTCCTGCGAATTTGAGTATTCTATGCGCATACATGGCAGCATTCAAGGGCGCTTTGCTATGTAATCCCACTGAGCCTACCGGAACGCCCCCTGGGACCTGGCACATTGCCAATAATGCATCGACCCCTTTTAGTGGCCCTCCAGGCACAGGAACACCCACACAAGGCAGCTCCGTTTCGACGGCTACGACCCCCGGAAGGGCAGCAGCGAGGCCCGCAACGGCTAATATAACAGCCTTTTCTCCGGATTCGTTAAGATCTCTTAAGAATTGAATTAACTCAGGTAAATTTCGATGCGCTGAAATAACATGCTCTTCATAATTTACCCCCTCCTCGCCCAGATAGGTGTGTGCAGGCTTCATGAATTCTTTGTCGTTAGCGCTACCGTAAATGATGATTACTTTCATTATTTTATTTAAGTTATGTTTATTAGTTTAAATTATTCAAAATGCATTCGTCCAATATCTGAGCGGCGTTGATCCCCGTCAAAACTGACTTTACCAGCTTCATTGTAGGAATTATTCACGGCGGATTCACGGTCATCTCCACGGCCCACTACTGCTAGGACCCTCCCACCATTGGTCACAAATTCACCGTTCTCGTTCTTCTTTGTCCCGGCATGATAGACCCGGACACCCTCAACAGAGTCGAGGCCCTTGATAACATCATCGCTCCTCGATGAGCTCGGATAACCTGCAGAAGCAAGGACCAAACAAATACTCCAACTCTCATCAAATGAGATCAGGTCCTCCTGAAGACTTCCTGACGCCGCCTCAAAGAGATATGAACTGAAATCGCCACCCACTAATGGTAGGACCGCTTGTGCTTCCGGGTCACCAAAGCGGCAATTATATTCAAGTAGCTTGGGGCCATCCTCGGTGAGCATTAGCCCCGCGTACAAGAAACCTCTAAAGTCCATCCCGTCACTGATTAGACCATCGACACTGGCCTTAATGACTTCCCGGTCGATCAGTGAGAGCAGATCCTTATCTATCAGAACCCGAGAAGCGACGGCTCCCATTCCTCCAGTATTAAGACCCTCGTCCCCATCCGCTAATCTCTTATAATCACGGGCAGGAGTAAATATCTGGTATTCTCCATCACTGACAGCAGCAATTACGGACACTTCAGGCCCCTCAAGAAACTCCTCAATGAGGACCCTACCATCACCGAAACGACCATCAACATAGACCTCCTTCAGGAAAGACTCGGCCTCAGATTCGTTAGCGCATATCGCAACGCCTTTGCCTGCAGCTAACCCATCAAACTTAAGCACTGTGGGGTATTTTTTGATGGCAGACATTGCTGACTCATAGTCATTAGCCACTTCATACCCGCCCGTAGGAATGTTATGCCTAAACATAAATTCCTTTGCAAATTCCTTACTAGCTTCGAGTTGCGCAGATTCCTTAACGGGTCCCCATGTCGGGATTCCTTTCTCCCTGGCCCGATCAGCTAATCCCTTAGCTAGCCATGACTCTTCGCCTCCAACACAAAAATCGATACCTTCGAGAAGCATTGCCTGTACCAGAGAGTCGACATCGGAAACTTCCCCAGGTAACTGCTTTGCCAGCTCAAAAATAGCATCACTGCCAGGATAACAATAAACCTCAGGAGATGATTCCGATTCCGCTAACGCGGTCACTAGAGCATGCTCACGCCCACCTTTTCCCACTACAATAACTTTCATTGTTTTTATAATCCTAAATCATAAGGCCTTCCCTCAATCCCATCACAGTACTGAATGAAAGCACGGTTAACTACAGCAGTTCCGGCCAGCGTCGGATAATTTCCTGTAAAGTACCAGTCTCCACAGTTCGATCCCAACGCGGACCTCAGATTCTCAATGCTCTGATAAATAACTTCGACTTCCCCGTTCCACTTGATGTCCTGCGGATAAACGAGTCTCGCTATCTGCTGTGATATTTCCTTAGCTGTGAAAGGTTCATAAATATCACGAACACAATTGCGCATTTCCTCAGCCGGCTTCCTCAACTCTGCCCTGCACTCATCATAAACTTTAGCGATGAGGGAAGCTCTAGTAGAATTTTTCAGCAAATCAATGGCTGCTTGGAAAGCGATAAATTTACCTAGCTCAGACATATCAATCCCATAACAGTCGGGATAACGGATCTGAGGAGCACTAGAAACGACGACGATCTTTTTAGGATCAGTCCGCGCCAAAATCTTGAGGATAGATTCTCTAAGTGTAGTTCCCCTGACAATTGAATCGTCAATGATCACTAAATTCTCACCAGGATCGACGACACCATAACTGATATCATAAACGTGAGACACTAATTGCTTGCGACCCTTCTCCTGACTAATGAAAGTCCGCATCTTAATGTCCTTGTGCGCAATTTTTTCACCCCTCGGCCAGTTATTAAGAATCAGATCATCAATTTTTTCCTCGTTAAGCTCACCGTCAGCCAGTGCCTTCTGGACCTGCTTCTTGACCGCACCCCTCTGATACTCACGCAGGCCTCCCATCATTCCATGATAGGCAACGTCAGCAGTATTCGGAACGAAACTAAAAACAGTGTCTCTGAAGTTATAATCAATCGCTTTTAGTATTGGCTTAGACAGGAGCCTCCCGAGTTCCTTCCTTTCACCATAAATCTCAGGATCGTTCCCTCTGGAAAAATAAATTCTTTCAAAGGAGCAGGGAGTGAGCGGTCTCTTCTCAGCGAATCTCTCGACGGTCAGGTCTCCTGTATTTTTAATAGATACGACATGACCAGCCGGAACCTCAGAAACGTCTTCCTTATCTAGTCCAAATACCGTCATGAGAGGAACCCTTTCGGAGGCAAAACCAATGAAATCGTCATTTTCAAAGTAAAAGGCGGGTCTTATCCCGTTAGGATCACGCATCACGAACGCGTCACCATTGCCGACGGCGCCAGCAATAGCATATCCTCCGTCCCATATCTTTGCCGCCTTCTTTAGGAGCCTCGGCATGTGAAGTTTGTCACTGATTAGTCCGGGAATCTCGGTGCCTGGAACCTTACTAGCCTTGGACCTTCGGTAAATGTTCTGGTGCGCCTGATCCAAGAAAAAACCAATCTCTTCGAGCACCGTCTGAGTGTCAGTCCCAAAGACTGGATGCTGCCCCCTATCGACAAGAGTACGGTTCAACTCCGGTGCATTCGCCATATTAAAGTTACCGAGAACCATCAAACTTCTCGTTTCCCAGTTACTTCTCCTGAGAAACGGATGACATGATCCCTCTTCAAATTCGCCGGACGTTCCGTACCTGAGATGACCTAATAGGATTTCTCCGCCAAAATCAAAGTACCGGCTCACATTGCTTGGATCTTCAGGGTCCAGTCCTCGCCTCTTGCAAACATCATTGTACCGGTCCATCAGATTCTTGAAAACAACGGTAATTGAATCCTTTGCTGCGGACCTTTCCCTGAACATGTAAGGATCGCCGAGCTCCATGTTAAGCTTAACTCCTCCAATGCCTATCCCGTCGTGCCCACGGTTATGCTGCTTTTCCATGAGCAAGAAAAGCTTCTGAAATCCATACAGAGCAGTGCCGTACTTGTCATGATAATAGGCAAGGGGCTTCTTGAGGCGGAGAACCGCAATGCCGCACTCATGTTTTAAGAAGTCCCCCATTTACACTAATTTTACTGACAATTTATCTCCACCGATTGATCCCAACCTCACTGCTCCAGGGATCACATTCATCGCAGCATCCTCATCCTCAGAATTGACAATGCTGACCCAACCAATCCCCATATTAAATGTTGAAAAAGCCTCATCAGTTTCGACATGATTTAATACTTTACCTACGGCAGGCAATTCCCACACAGGAACTTCCAATGAGGCACCCTTATCGCCTAGTATCCTCTCAAGATTCTCGGGCAATCCTCCACCAGTGATGTGAGCCATCGCTTTGGCTTTGACTCCAGCATCGCGGAGACCCTTCACGACATCATGGTAGAGCCTAGTCGGAGCTAACAGGGAAATAACATCCTCATCTGTGAACTCCTGCGGAAAGCTTGAAAGGATCCTTCTCACAAGACTCCAACCATTAGCATGGATTCCATCAGAAGGATAACCAATTAATGTGTCACCCTCTCCGATCGTGGTAGGATCCACAACGTCCGGCTTTTCCGCGACTCCGATCCCGAACCCGGACAGCTCAATCATATTTTCACTCACTAGGTCAGGCATTTCCGCAGTCTCTCCCCCAGCAAGAATACAGTCACAAGACTCGCACCACTCAACGATCCCGGCAATGACTCTGGAAATCTTCGTCTTGTCCAGCTTTCCTACACCAACATAGTCCAGAAACATCACAGGATCGGCACCAGTCGTGAGGATATCATTAACGGACATGGCCACAAGATCCTTACCGGCAGTTTCCAAGAGATCATGTTCGAGCAAAAGCTCCAACTTTGTTCCGACACCGTCACAACCAGTAAAAATGACAGGCTCATTGTATGAGCTCAGATCAAAACCCGCAGCAAAGAGACCAAAGGCTCCATAAAGTTTTCTATTCTTCTCTGTCCGTGCACGCAATTCGCCAATGTCTCCGACCAGTTCAGCTGCCGCATGAATGTCAACTCCCGCCTCCTTATATGTGATCTGTTCTGCCATTTATTTATCCCGGTTCATGAGCAATTTCGCCCGCTATTGTATTGTAAATTGATTTAAACATCTGGTACCCGGACCCCCTCCCATCATCACCTGACCAGTCCTGGTCATAATGATGAGAATCCCAAAGAAATCTCTCCGGATGAGGCATAAGTCCAAGGACCCTACCTGAACTGTCCGTTAGTCCAGCGATGCGGCTAGTCGAACCGTTAACATCTTCCTCATAAACTAGTGCCGCGAGGCCCTCATCCATGTACTTCTCCGCGGCCCCCTCAGGCGCAACGAAACGACCCTCAGCATGCGCTATTGGTAACTCAAAATTCTCGGGCAGCCCACGCAAGAAAGGATTATCATCGACTCGCCGCTTGAGCTTGACCCAGCGGCAGATGAAGCGGCCCGAAGTGTTATTAATTAAACTCCCCTCTGGTAGAAGACCTAACTTGGTAAGAATTTGAAATCCGTTGCAGATTCCGAGTAAGTACCCACCACCATCGCGGAACCTCATAAGAGCATCTCCGACTCGCCGTTCGAGTTCGAGCTGCGCTAGCCTACCAGCCATCACATAATCACCATAACTAAAACCTCCGCTAAGAACAATCAATTGCGCAGATTCTAAACTTTTCTCATCGACGCAGGCAATGGGTATGATTTCAGTCGAAAAACCCGCCTCCTCTAAGGCTCTAGAGGTTTCAGCGTCACAATTCGTTCCAGGGAACTTTAATAATAGGGCGTGAGGACGTTTTTCCATGTCTCTTTGAGAGATTCTATTTCATTGTCTAAAATATTCACACCATCGCTCTTAAAACGAAGGCTCTTATGACTCGGTTCTGTCTTGCCGATGACAGCAAAAGCAGATTCAGAGAATATCTCCTGAATCCGATCAATAGATTCGGGCTCACATTCGATGAGAATTCTCGACGATGACTCTGCGAATAACCTCTGAGTGTTATTCAAGTCCCCACTGACTGGCAACGAGTCGAGATCTATTTCCATCCCGGCCACCATTGAAAAAGCCATCTCTGCCGCTGACACTGCCAATCCACCCTCAGAAACATCATGAGCAGCAAGAATGAGACCCTCACTCACGGCCAGATGATATGCTCGGTAAGAATTCAGCGCCGCTGCAAAGTCAGTGTCAGGCACCTTGTCTCCTGTCAGATCTTTAATCCTAGCATATACGCTCCCACCCATTGCAGAGTCAGTGGTTCCAATGACCGCTATAAGTGAATTAGTCCTACGGACAGAGGATCCGGTAACGTTCGACTCATCCTCAATGACGCCCATTCCACTGATCAGGCAAGTCGTAGGGATAGAAACTGCACCGTCATCAGTTTCAAAGTAATTATAAAAGGAGTCCTTGCCTGAAACAAAAGGCGCTCCGTACGCCTCGGCCGCTTCGGCCATCCCTTTGCAGGTTTCAACGAGCATCCCCAGCTCTTCCGGATTGTCCGGATTACCTACACAGAAATTATCTAGTAGAGCTATCTTGTCTGGGTTAGAACCCGAAACGACCAGAGAACGGACACATTCATCGACGGTCCCCTTACCCATGGCCAGTGGGTCCGTCTTGCCCCATTCCGGCAATAGAGCGAGGCCCATTGCCATGAGCTTCTTACTATCGTCTATCCGCACCACTGAAGCGTCCTGAGGAGCATCCCCCTCAGCTCCAGCCAGAGGCTTAAGCAAAGTGTTTCCCTGAACTTCATGGTCATATTCACGTATGATTGGCTCACGTGAACCTACCGCAAAGTCCCCAAGAACTGACAAAAGATCATGACTAAGACTATCACTACTCCAATCATGCTCAATAGCTGATGGGACTTGGTACCCGGAACTTAAATGTCGGACAGGCGCATCGTGCAGTCGGGAATTATCAAGCTCACAAACGAGGTCCCCATTGTGCCAAACCTTCAATACCCCCGACTCATCTGAATCTCCAATCTCAGTCAGTTCGGTCTCATAAATCTGAGCAAGCTCAATGAGCTGCGGCATGGATTCTTCTTTGACGGCAAGGACCATCCTTTCCTGACTCTCGGACAAAAATATTTCCCAGCTCGTCATTCCCGGCTCCTTGAGGGGCGCTCTCTCGAGGTGAAGGTTCCCTCCCACCTCACTAAGCATTTCACCTGCAGCACTCGAAAAGCCTCCTGCTCCACAATCTGTCACGAAAACTATTAACCCCTTCTTTCTCGCCTCAATGACAAAGTCAGCGGCCTTCTTTTCTTCGATCGGGTTACCAATTTGCACGGCCTGCTGATCCTCTTCGTGACTCTCAGTGTCCAGAGCCATTGACGAAAAGGTCGCACCCTTGAGACCGTCTCTTCCGGTCCTACCCCCGACAGCAATGACCGTGAGCCCTGATGACATTTCTTTATCAATGTCAGTGATTGGTATGAGACCCGCGGTCCCACAAAAGACTAACGGATTGTATATGTATGAGGGATCAAATTGTATTGCCCCGCTAATGGTCGGTATTCCCATGCGGTTCCCGTAATCACGGACACCTCTCACTACTCCCCTCATTATTCCAAGAGGATGAATGACATCGTCCGCTTTGATTGTTTGAGGATCCGTATCAGGCGGCCCAAAACAAAAAATATCACAACTCGCGATGGGCTTAGCCCCTTTTCCCGCGCCCAAAATATCTCGTATCACACCACCCAAACCGGTATTAGCTCCGGCATAAGGCTCGATGGCCGAGGGATGGTTATGCGTTTCCAATTTTAGACAAATCGCCTGCTCATCATCGAGTCGAATGAATCCAGCATTATCAACGAAACAGCCAAGAACAAATCCCGGCTTCCTTTCCATTATCCTCTCAGTGACTTCCTTGATATAAGTCTTGAATAGCCCGTTAATGACTTCTTCCCCTTCAGAGCCCGAATGCTCGATCCGAGCCCCGAAGATCCGATGCTTACAATGCTCACTCCAGGTCTGGGCAATGCACTCCAGCTCAACATCGGTAGGCTCTCGGCGCATTTCTGCTTCGTAATAGACCTGAATCTCTATCATGTCCTCTACGGACAATGACAACTTCATTGAATCACTCAAATTACCTAAGCCTTCAGGGTCAAGGTCCCTTATCGGAATCTCCCTATAATTACTAGAGGGCTGATCAGGCAACTTTTTGTCCATTAGAATCAGTCACGCTCCAGACGTGAATTGCTGGGTTACAAACATCACGCACAAAACGCTCGGAGGTTATTGAAGGGTCAGAGAAAATATAAATGCGCTGGACCAGCTTAAGGGAAACGATATTGAATCCTTCCGAACCTTTGTGGCTTGAAAGAATGGCCTCCTTTTCGAGGTCCAGGGCCCCAGGCTTCATTCCGTAATCGATGTAGAAAGAAAAATCTTTGACGACCGGCTCACCCGTAAAGAAAACCTCGTCCGCATAATCATCAACTAGGCTCCTCTCCACAAAACCCTTAGCCGATTCTACCTGCCCCTCATACTCAAGCATGTAAACTCTGGTCCGACGGTACTTGACCGGAACATTCAAAGGAGCATATACGAGCTTATTCGCATCCCCCTCTGATTCAAATTTACCAATTACTTCAGCGCTGATTTTTTCCATTAATTTAATTTAGGCCAATCCGTTAAGTTCTTTCAGAGCATCTCTATGACCGTTTTCCGTATAAAAGCCGACTTCTCTTTTACCGCAATCCTCTAGCGCAGCAGCGACCTCGTCACTTTCACGACGACCCAGTATGCAATCCTTTATCAGATTCATCTTGTCGACCTGAATGGCTAAGAAAGTCTCATCCACGACCGGATCCTTGGGAGCATCTCCCGATTCTTGCTTCGCTCTTAAAATCTCAACGAATGGCACTCCCTCTGCTCGGCCCTGCTCCTTCGCCTCATTTATTGAGCTGAGCCAACCTGAATGGGAAATCTTATAATAATCACGCATGGCCTGTTTATTGTAATGAATCACGATCCTGTCATCATCGTCCTCTAGAATTGAAGTTGCCCTGAAAGAGTCCGTATCAATGGTATCCACAAACACAAGATCGTCCCCGTCCCTAGCAAATTCCCATTTCAAGTCCCATAGCTGAAGCCCCATCTTCTCAACCATTACTCTCACGGCCCAGCCTCCAAGGATAGCTAACTTGCCGAGCTCAGCGAAGGCCTCGCCGTCAAGACCTGACATGTTATGTGCCTCTTGCTTCGTCACTGCTCGATCTTCGGGTTCATATTTGCTGGTAAAGTCCACGATCGGTGTCGTCAGATATTCCCAGGCAGTTAATGGGCCACTGGCCCCAAGCTCTAACTCAAATTTTCTTTTATCAGAATCCGAAAGCTTTAAATACTTCCTGAAGACAGAGCTGCCACTCGTGATACCGAACCTGACAATGCATTCGAGAGGAACAACGTTACGGTCCAGATCATTAAATTTACTGTAATCGTAAAAAGAATGCTTCAGGAACTTGTCTGGGTCCGGTTTCTCTATCTTGAATCTTCGAACAATATTCAACGCACTCTCGTTCTCGGGGAGGCCCTCATGTGAAACTTCACCGGTCTTCGCGTCAACCATGCCGCAATGATGCGTAACCCCACCGACCGAAGTTAACTTATCTATGGTCCCCTCCAATAAAATCTCCTTCATTTTCGGATCCAGCCCATCCGCTGAATTGACGGCCTCACGCACCTCTTGCCAAGTTTCTGGCTTTGATAGGCTCGTATAAAGAACGTGTCTAAAGACAGCCCTCGCTACGTCACTACCATCGATCGCGAAAATTGTTCCCACATCAAAAACTGATCCCCCAGCAGTTGTTTCCGTGACCATATAATCTGGCTCATCAGGAATAGCATATAATTTCTGAACAGAGCCCTCATAGAATGGCTCTTTCATGTTTTCTAAGGAGACTTGACGAATTGCTTCTTGGTAATTACCCATCTGAAGTTTAATTTGTATTTTATATTTTGTATGAGCCGAGATTTAGCGACCAGAAAAGATATGTCACGCAAAATATTCAAGATATCTTAAATTAATAAAAAATGTGGCAAAACAGTACCAATTACCGTGAATTTTTATAAAATTGCTCGCCCCTTGTTATTCAGGCTCGATGCCGAAACAGCTCATCACCTGACGCTGAGGGGCCTACGCATCGCCCAAAAGCTAGGAATTACCTCTTTTCTTAGGCCCAATGCCCGGCAAGAGCCGGTCAAAGTGATGGGTTTGAACTTCCCTAACCGGGTCGGACTCGCTGCCGGACTCGATAAAGCAGGTAACTGCATTGCTGGTTTCGGCTCGATGGGCTTTGGATTTGTCGAAGTGGGAACAATCACTCCACGGGCCCAAGACGGAAACCCCAAACCGAGGCTCTTCCGCGTTCGCGAGCACGAGGCAATCATCAACCGAATGGGTTTTAATAATCCCGGAATAGAAAGAGCACTTGATAATATTCAAAGATCACGAAAAGGATTCGATGGGATACTTGGAATTAATATAGGAAAAAATAAAAGCACTCCGAACGAAAATGCATTGGATGATTATCTTCACTGTTTCAAAAAGGCCTACGACCATGCAGACTACATTGCAGTGAACGTTTCATCGCCTAACACCTCTGGCTTACGTGAACTGCAAACGCCGAAGTTCGCTCGTGAGCTCCTGTCCCCACTAATGGATGAAAAAGAAAAACTGAAAGAAGGCACAGGGAAGAACGTTCCGGTCGCAATAAAAATTGATCCAGATATGGGAGATGATCAAATCAAAGGTCTCAGCGAATTGTTCAGCGAACTACAAATCGACGCAGTCATTGCAACGAACACTAGCGTCTCTCGAAAGAGCATCAGTGGCCACTCACTGTCGGATGAGGATGGAGGACTGAGCGGAGCACCGATCAACACAAGGAGCAATGAAGTGATAGCCAAGTTCCACGCAGAACTTAATGACAAAATTCCAATCATTGGAGTCGGCGGAATCAATTCCAAAGAGGACGCGAAGGAAAAGCTCTCAGCTGGAGCTTCACTGATTCAAGTCTACACTGGACTCATTTACCAGGGCCCCGCCCTGATAAAGGAGTTGGCAAAAATAAAAAGTTAAAAAGCCTATTAATACAGGCTATTAGTCAATCAGACTGACCTTCTTATCGTCAGGAAAGTTTCCTGGGACAGGGATCGTGACTTTACCCGTCACTGCCCATTCGCATGAACGTGCCACGAGCGTCAGGAACCCGACGCATTTCATGGCGGGCATATTCTTAGCGTTACCTCCGACATGCCCAAGCACATTAGTGACTGCTACTCCCTTACCTACAGGAATGGTCCAAAGCATCGGCTCATGGACACCGGTACCACCCTTCTTACTATCCGAAAAGGCCGTCGCTAAAATCTCCATGTCCTTGGCTGGCCCTCTTTGACCATGATAGAGCTCATCTTTCCCATGAAGCCATTCCTTAGGAATACCCTTAGTGATTGGATGTTTAGAGTCACGCATCTGCACGACATACTCGTGCTGCGGTCCATGGCCGGCGCCTCGCCCTTTTCCAATTTCGACTTTCAAAAGTTCACCAACCTCATCGAGGTACAAACGCGCTCCGTCCTTATTACCTCTCCAGAGAAGACCCGTGGCCTCCTCGAAACCGATCCATCCTTTGTGTGCATTATTGGCAGCATGAACATTGACCAACGCTCCTCCATCATTAAGGAATTTCTCAAAAGATTTACGGACCGACTCAGGCTCCCACTTCGCTCCATTATAATTACTAAGAACCACATCACATTTACTGAAGTCTGGGCTAAAAGAATTCCAGTCCTCTGCCTTGGCTCCGTTCGGAGGAGTCGTAGCGACGCTAACCTCAAACTTACCGGTCCCCTCAAGTTGCTTCTGTAAAAATGGTGTTGTGTCTTTCCAATTATGGTTATTTCTTCCATCAATGATCAGGACCCGGATCTTGTCACCGGCCCCTGACTTAGAAAGTCCAAACCCTGCGGCACCGAGAAGAGCGATAATAGCAATAAATAGAGGTAATATTCGTTTAGTCATTGAATTAATATTTTAGACATCCTTAGGCGCAGTGAAAAGCCAAAAGATTAACCGATATTATTTTGGCAAAACTCAATCCAGTACCCGTCAGGATCTTCACAGTAGATCTGAAAGGCTCCGTCAGGACGGACTTGCCTAGGAGTATGTGGAATGCCCTTCTCCGCAAGATACGCCTCAGCCTCATCCATGGATTTTACGCCTAAAGCGTAGTGATTCCCACGAGTAGAGGAATTGACATCGTCCTCTCTTCCCGCAATTAAATGGAGCTCCTGCGACTCACCTAGTCGGTACCATTCCCCTGGAAAATCAAAATCGGGCCTCTTTATTTTTTCGAGCCCAAGCAAGCCTCCATAAAATTGTCTACTCTCATCCAAATTAGATACGTGGAGAGCCACATGATTAAGATCTTCTGTTTTCATTTTTTATTATACTTATTAATCACAAAAACATTTAAAAGCTGACTCCGGGACGATCCTCAGACTCACTACTCTTCTTGAGGGCCGGCTTCAAACTGAGCACCAGAGCGTTCCCTTCGTCCACTGAAATACCCGGCAAGGAAGTCTCTACAATTCCAATGCTCGGATCGACAACTATCCATTCTCTGTTCTTATGTAACTTCCATGAAAAATCCCCAAAAGGATCAGAGGCCCTATAACTAATGACATTGCCCAAGAGCCCTAAGGACCTCCAACTTGCCCGATCAATAGAAATCGAGTCAGTGAGCATAGGAGAGATTAAATTCCAACGGTCATTAGGATTAAAGTAAAAGTTCCCAGCAACGACGACTGACTCGCCTAATTTGCGGCACTCACTGAGCAGCCAATCTACCATTTCTCTCCTACTCCTTGAGCTCTTTCCCGGTACCGGTTCACAGCTCACAAACCGGATCACCTCATTGCCCCTCAAAATGCCGAATATAGTTATCCCGTAATTGGGCATCTCTAAAGATTCTAATTGCCCTTCAAGCTTACTGAGGATTGCAGTAGAACCATCCTCTTCAGGGACCGTGTTAACGGACCACTCCTTACCCAATTCAGATACAAGAGCACTCAAAAATTCCTTAGACTTAAGGCCCTGAAGAAGCACCACATCAATGTCTAAGGGCCTCATGACCTGCGCTAATCTTAGTGGATCTTTGATCCCCTCCTTTTTAAAAATACCTGACCCACGAAGATTCAAAGTGAGCACCCTAATAAGGTCGCCCCTATCATGACGTCCATCATCCTTCTTTAGCGATAATGGGGGCTTTTGTAATGGCGAAACAGTGAAGAGCTTCAAGCTTGTAATGAAGAACATAGCGCCTACGAGCAGGATAGACATTAGTCCAATGCCCTGGCCACGGGGCTTGGTCCAGTAAACACAAATAAAAAATATCGCTGGAGCTAGCGTAAGACCGATCCCGAGACCCCTCGATTTAAAAAGCACACCCAAGAGGCAAGTGAATCCAATGCTTGCAATTAATATACCTAAGAACCTGAAAATTCGGGGCAGTGTCCGGGCACGAAGGCCTAGCCGATTGCACAATGAACCGCCTACCAAAGAAACCAACAACACAATGACCCAGGACACGCAAGCAACCGAACACCCTAAAAGGATCCAGAAACCAAATTCAACGAACGTACCAGAAGATAAAATTCCAAGAACGGCCCCAACGACTAGCCCAGCAAAGAGGCCAAGCCAACGCCTCGGCGCAGCTTTCATTGAGTAGCGGGTCTCTTCGTCAAGATCGCCAAAGTATTGGTCAGACTCCATCTAATTAATCATTCAACTGAAAATCGCATCAGACTGCAACACTTCGATAGCTGAATGTCATAATTTCTCGTAAGTTCCCTCGTCCCGTTTTTCCAGAACGGTAAACCCAGCAGACTTCGCATCGGAAACTGAAAGCGGCTTTGTTATTTTGGGAGTATTTATTGATGAGATTAATTTTCGGACGGGATTCTTACAAATCGGGCAAGCCGTCAGAGGGGCCCTGTCAACAGGTCGCCTCAACTCAAAACCATCCGAACAGACCTTGCAGCCTTTGCTGTGATCTTCCGAGATGTATTCATAAATTGGCATCTTAATTAGTGAGCAAGTGACGAAATGTGATCAGCTCTTCCTTAATGGGATAGCTTAACCCGTTAAAGCTCCACTGAAAACAACAACTTTGACTCGGAGGAAGAGCTCTTTCAAAGAAAGATATTACCAGCTCGATTTGGTAACTCCAGGCAACACGCCCTTGGATGCCAACTCACGAAAAGTGATTCTGGACATTTTGAAGCGACGAAGAAATCCATGACGACGTCCAGTCACCTCACAACGGTTAACGACCCTGCATGGACTAGCGTTACGGGGAAGCATAGATAAACCTATATAGTCTCCTTTTTCCTTAAGCTCAGCGCGTTTTTTGGCATGTTTTGCCACTGCTCTTTGCTTTTTCTTATTGCGTTCTATCCAGCTTTTCTTAGCCATAGGGGGGGGAATACGTATCCATATTGATACCAAATGCAAGTAAGAAATAACATAGATGCGGTAATGTCCTTGCTTTACGCCTTGAAGAAAGGCCTAGAAAGAGCCATCATTCAAGAATGTCTGACGTAGAAGAACTACTTAATCAAGGCCTCCATTCAGAAGAAAATGGGGTCAGTGCCGAAACTAGAGCCCTTTTGACCAGTGAAAGCTTTTCAGAAGTCGTTAATTATCAGGAGGATACACTTATTGTTACACAGGGGGGCGAGCCTGACGCTCTTTACTTCACAATTTCTGGTGTGTTTCATGCAATTAGCCACGCAAATGAGCAAGCCCCTCAGAGGCTCCTAGGGAGAATTGAACCCGGAGAATTTATTGGCGAAGTGACACTATTTGATTCAGAAACTAAGGCCAGCGCTTCAGTTAAGGCCATGAGAAACGCCTCAGCCCTGAAAGTGACACCGGAATCCTTCGGAGCATTCTGCAAAAGCCATCCTGCTCAGGCCCTAGAATTTGTGTCCTCACTCGCAAAAGGATTAGCTAGTCGACTGAGGGCAGCGAATGAAAAAGTGCTTTAGTGTTAGCGCTATCAAAACCATCATAAGAAGGAGATGTTTTTTCCTGAACAGATAGAACTATTGCAGAGCAGCGGCAGCCTCGGAGCCGGGTTGCAGATTCTATTCGCTTTAATCATTGCTCATGTCCTCTTCGATTATCCGCTGCAAGGGGATTTTCTTGCAAAGTATAAGAACCGTCATTACAAGAGCGACGAACCGACCCCGCCCCTACTCTGGGCTCACTGTCTAACTGCCCATTCATTAATGCATGCCGGGGCTGTTTGGGCCATTACCGGATCATTCATCATTGGACTCATTGAACTTGTCCTGCATTGGATCATTGATTTTATAAAATGCGAGGGAATCACAAACATTCATTCTGATCAAGCCCTTCATATATTGTGCAGGATCGGTTACGTCGTCGCAATGGCCCTGTGTTGCAATTCCGTCGAACCTTAATCTGCAAATCCCTAGCCTCTTCCTTAAAATAGAGTGCAAAGCGCGAACAAAAACATCTTATGAAACTGAGCCTAATTTTTATTTTAGAATTGGCAATTGCCTCCTTCATTTGCATTTCCTGCTCAAAGGATAATTCAGCCAACTCATCACAGAATGAAACAGATAAGGGCACTGCCAAAGCTGCCCCTCCTGGAGCAATCATTGCAGATAAAGCCCCTGAGGAATTTCCTTACAAAGATTTAGATTACGATAAGGGCCTTTTCACGAAGGACGGCAAAGGTTTCACTGGGACAGCTGTTCAGCATCACTCTAATGGCAAACTAAAGAGTCGTTACCAGTTCGTGGACGGAATGCTCGATGGCATAATAGAAGAGTGGTGGGAAAATGGACAACGCAGCACCTATAAGCAATACAAAGAAAATATGCGCCACGGGATCACAACGTATTGGGACGAAAAGGGCACCCCAACTAAGCAGGTCCTCTACAAGGATGATGAAGAAGTTGAAGAAAAGGTAGGAGATCAGATCCCAAAAGATCTCGGCATATAACTTGGAGGAGAGAGTCTCTTAATTAACTGTTTTGCACTTGCTGCACAAATATTTTCGCCCATCCTATAATTTAATGAAGATGACCTTTATCTTTTTGTTGATCCTTTCCTGCATCGGAACGGAGGACTCGAAGGCCATTGAAACTTCGTCAGCCAAAAAGCCAAGTCACGCTGTCTTCGAAAAGAAAGTCCCTGAGTCCCCCACTGATCTCATTGCTATCGAAAAGCAAGTTCGTTCCGTTCTGGAAAACTCAAAGGCTGCGACGGTGTGCATTCAAGGGAACGGATCCGGGAGCGGCGTCATCATTTCTGAGGACGGGCTAGTTCTCACAGCTGGTCACGTAAGCGGTGAACCTGGAAAGAAAATTCATGTCGTTTTACAGGACGGAACAAAACTCAAAGCCAAAGCACTGGGTCGCTCCGCTGCCGCCGATTCTGGGCTAATCAGGATCACTGAAAAAGGAAAGTATCCTTTCGTTGATATTGCTCCCCCAGCGACTATTTATAAAGGTGACTGGATCTTTGCAGTTGGCCATCCCGGTGGATTTGATAAAGAACGAGGCCTTGTCCTGAGAGTGGGCAGAGTCATCCACAGAAGCACTGACACCATTCAAACTGACTGTAAATTAATAGGAGGAGATTCGGGAGGACCTCTATTTGATATGCTCGGCCGAGTCGTAGGCATTCATAGTCGCGTTTCCAAAACAAACGAACAGAACTTCCACGTCACGGTAAGAGCCTTCAAGCGCGACTGGGACCGGATGCTTGCTAACAAAATAGTTACCATTGATGAGTCTTTCGCCAAGATTGAGAGGCGAGGCGGTTTCCTCGGCATCAAAAGAATATCACACCCTAAGGGAGTTCTAATTACTGGATTAATCCCCAACTCCCCCGCTGCCGCCGCAAAACTAAGGCCAGGTGATATCATTACGCACATCGATGAAGAAAAAATTGATAGCCTGAACCTCTTCAGATACTTAATCAATCAGCACGGGCCTGGAGAAAAAGTCATCCTCAAAACCATTAAACGGTGGGAAGGAGGCGATGACAAAATAGAGGTAACACTTGGGAACCGAAATGAATTCATTCCACCCAAGAAAGTGCCTGTTGCTCCAGAAGGTTAAATGCAAATGAAGCGATTAATTCAAATGAAAGTAGCGGCACTGCTCCTCCCTTTTTTAGCAGTTTCAGAAGTTTCTGCTCAGGACTTCCTTGACGAATTACCTTCGAGCCGAAGGCTCAATGGTAAATCAACGGTCCTCGCATTTGGTGAAGCAGGAGTCTCTGCGAAAGATTCAACACTGACAGTTCTCAGTAACGGAAAAGCCATTGCCCTCGCAACGGTACTTGACCCTGAAGGTTACGTTGTCACAAAGGCCAGTGAACTGGAAGGGATGAAAGACTTGTCTGCCCTGTCTTCTACAGGAAACGAAATAAATATAACTATGATCAGCTCTGATCAGAAAACGGATCTGGCACTCATGAAGGTTGATCCCGGGACAGGAACTCCAGTCCAGTGGACTGACCCCAACAATGTGCAGCAAGGCACATGGGTAGGCTCTATGAATCATGAAGCCGAAACATTAATGATAGGAGTCATCTCGGCAAGGCGAAGGAGCATCGAAGGCAGGTCCGGGGTCCTGGGTGTACTACTGGACCCTAACGACGACCCCAATGAAATGGGCGTTGCTATCATGCAGTTCGGACCAAATAGCCCGGCCCAGAAAGAAGGCATGCGGGAAGGCGATCTAGTGATCCGCGTCGAAGGTAGAGAAATTAAATCGCGTAAGGACATCTCTGAGGAAATAAAGAAATTCGCACCGACTGAAGAGGTTCAATTGAAAGTCCTCAGAGGAGAAGAAGGAATTCCCTTCAAAGTGACCTTAAATTACATGTCCAATGTCTTTGATATGCTAGATAGGAACCAACGCATGAGTGGACTCACTTCGAAACGGAAGGCAGGATTCTCGGACGTCCTTCAACACGAAATCCCACTGAGCCCGATGGCCATGGGAGGACCATTAATGAACCTCAAAGGTTTTGCCGTTGGCGTGAACATCGCACGATCGGACAGAGTCACTACATTTGCACTTCCTTCAACGCTAGTGAAAGAAATTGCCGACAACCTAAAATCTCAAAACCAAGGCAACAACTAAAGCTGTGCACATAACAGACATTATCGGGAAAGGTAAGCCTACTATCTCATTTGAATTTTTCCCACCGAAGACAGAGCAGTCCTCTCAGTCACTTTTCCAATGCATTAAGGAACTGGAGGAACTTAGCCCTTCCTTTGTCAGTATCACTTATGGGGCCGGAGGATCAACGAGAGAACTGACACATGAGTTGGTGTTGCGCATCAAAGATTCAACTTCATTGACTCCTGTACCTCACCTGACCTGCGTCAACCATACAGAAGAGGAAATATTTTCAATTTTAGAAAGATATGCCGAACATGAAATCTCCAACGTCCTTGCCCTGAGAGGCGACTCGCCTACAGGAGACGCTCCCCATGACAGGTCAGCTGACTCTTTTCAATACGCTTCCGGACTCGTTGAGTACATTCAAAAGTTCAAGGAGTCCGGACAATGCAAGGATCCGAGAGGGTTCGGGATAGGAGTTGCAGGATTTCCCGAAGGTCACCCGGAAACACCTAACAGGATCCTGGAAATGGATTACCTAAAACAAAAAGTAGATTCGGGAGCCGACTACATCTGCACTCAGCTCTTCTTCGATAACCATGACTTTTACGATTTTCAGGAACGTTGCCGACTATCAGGCATCAGCGTCCCCATCATTGCCGGCATCATGCCAGTCACTTCAGCCAAAGGATTACTCAGGATGGCCGAACTCGCAGCCGGGGCACGAATCCCTGGTAAACTCCTTAAAGCAATCGATCGTTGCAACGGCGATACCGAATCCATTAGACGAGTCGGAATTCAATACGCTACTGAGCAGTGCTCTGACCTGTTGAATAATAGCGTCGATGGGATCCATTTCTATACCTTGAACAGGAGCGATGCCACTAAAGGAATCTTTCAGTCCTTAGGCCTTCAACGCTAATAACCCATACAAGGCACTCATAAAATGGACTCACCACTAGTCGCCGCCATCGAAGCAGGAGGAACTAAGTTCGTTTGTGCTGTCGGACATGGTCCTGAGGACATCGAAGAGGTTAGGTTCCCTACTACTTGCCCAGAAGAAACCATATCAAGGTCCATCGAATTTTTTATTGATGCACAGGAACGTAAAGGAAAAGTGAACGCTATTGGGATCGGAACTTTCGGGCCCGCTGACGTTAATCCAGAATCAGCCACTTTCGGTCACATAAAAAATACACCCAAAGCGGACTGGGCAAATACGGACCTGGCTTCCCCCATAAGAGCGGCCCTAGATGGGATCCCACTGGCCTTCGAAACGGACGTCAATGCTGCTGCATGGGGCGAAGGGAAATGGGGATCTGCCAAGGGTCTAAATGATTTTATCTACATCACAGTAGGGACAGGAATCGGCGGAGGGGCCGTCTCGAACGGCAAGATTGTGCATGGCATCTCTCATCCGGAAATGGGGCACTTAAGGATCCCAAGGGACGAATCCGTTGACCCATTCGGTGGCTGTTGCCCGTTCCATGGTGACTGCCTAGAAGGATTAGCGAGCGGAACAGCATTGCAACAGCGCTGGTCCCAGGATCCGTCCGAACTACCACCAGAACACTCAGCGTGGGAACTCCAATCCTCGTACCTCGCTGACGCAATCATCAATATAACCCTGACCCTTTCCCCAGAACGTTTCATTCTTGGAGGAGGAGTAATGGATCAAGAACACCTATTTCCAATGGTTCGGGAGCGTGTCACTTCGCGTTTAGCAAAATACATCAACGTTCCAGAACCTGAAAAATTCATTGTTCCGCCAGGACTAGGCGCACAGGCCGGGGTCCTCGGGTCATTGGCACTGGCGCAGGACACGCTCAAATAAATTCACTTAACTGACTCTGAACTCGTATCTCTTTTTCGCATTAGTAATGCTGGCCGGACAATTTACTCCGGGACCAGACTTCCTTCTTGTCGTTAAGGTCTCACTCAACCATGGCAAGAGGTCAGGCATATTCACCTCACTCGGGATCACGATCGGTTTGATCATTCATTGCACCATTGCCATTACAGGACTCGCTTTTCTTTTCAATAGTTCAGAGCCATTAGGTGAAACCATTAAGTATGCTGGATCAATTTATCTGGCATATCTGTCATTCAGACTCTTTTACTCAGCAAAAAAACACTCATCCTCAGGCCCATTCGAAAAGAACAAGGAGCCCAAGAGTTTAAGCAATGGCCTCGCTTTTTTGCAGGGATTTCTAACAAATTTATTGAACCCTAAAGTTGTCATTTTTATCTCAGCAATGCTCAGTGGATTCATTAGCCCAGAATCTTCACTGCATGTTAAATTAGCCTATGCAACAATCATCATTGTCCAAGGATTCGTGTTTTGGGCATTATTTTCTGTGGCTTTGCAGGCCACGCTCATACGCAAAACCTTTCTGGCCAATCAAAAATTATTCAATATCACCTTCGCCTTTCTCCTCTTAGCAGTAGCTGTGAGGACTATTTATAGCGGCTAAAAGTCATTCTATCAGATCTAGGTTATCACGAATAAGTCCGGGGCCAGTCCTTCTCCTCTCCTCAGATTCATCCTTAACTTTATTTGCCTTAATTCTCTTCAATATCCTGAGCCTACGGCCCTGAGTCACTTTTGAATCTTCCCTCGTTGCGACCAATTCCAGATCATAAATGAGAGTCTGTCCACCTTGGACCTGAGCCAATCCCTCATCCCCATAAGCTAAGTGAGGAGGCACGAAGAGCCTCCACTCAGAACCTACCCTCATTTTAAGCAGGGCCTCTTTCCATCCCTCAATGACATCTGCCATTCGAAACTCCGCGAGATCATTATCATTGGAAGAACTATCGAGTAAGGCCCCTTCAATTGTCTTCATCTTGTACCTAACGGTCACAAAATCATTAATGCCCGGCAATAGTCCATCCCCTTCCTTCATGATGGACGACTGCATTCCACTACCGTGCTTCCTTACTCCTTTAACT
>Ga0163108_10000472_pt1 | contig 29932 bp, 29 predicted proteins | sample Fk1155metaG_FD_109644 | JGI IMG/M metagenome (GOLD analysis project Ga0163108, IMG submission 109644) | Marine microbial communities from the Central Pacific Ocean - Fk160115 155m metaG | ecosystem: Environmental > Aquatic > Marine > Oceanic > Photic zone | place: The Central Pacific Ocean...
GCCAAGAAGCCAGCAGCCAAGAAGCCAGCAGCCAAGAAGCCAGCTGAGAAACCTGCTGAGGACACTAAGCCCGCCGATGCACCCAAAGAAAAAGAATCTGCCGGAGAGGCTGTTCAGGACAAGGCTACGTTCAACGTGCAGGTTCCGGATGACGCCCGTGTTTTCATCAACAACCTGGCCACGAAAACCCCTGGCGTAAATCGGCGTTACGTATCACATGGTTTGGAAACCGGTTTTCGATACAGCTATGAAATCCGCGCCGAGGTAACTCGCAACGGCAAGCTAATCCAGGAAACCCAGACTGTACAGTTGGAAGCAGGGCAGACGAGAAACCTGGACTTCAAGGTACTCGATAAACCCGTTGCTGTCGTGACGACGTTGATCCTGCATGTTCCGCAGGGAGCCCGCGTAACACTGGCTGGCAAACCACTTCCAGACGGCAATGAAACCCGGACGTTTCAAACCCGGCAACTCGTGGCTGGAGAAACCTGGACAGATTATCCCATCCAGGTCACTTACCAGCAGGATGGACGGACCAAACAGATCCAACGGAATGTTACCCTCAAGGCAGGCAGCACCCACGAGATCAAGCTGGCCAGCGATCCAACCCGGGTGGTAAATCTCCGTTAACCGACCCTTACGAATTCAAGCATTTAACCTGGACCCTCGCATCACCAACACACGATGCGAGGGTTCTTTTTTGGCTTTTCTGCTAGAATAAAAACGTTCCTTTTCGACCACGAGAACTGACAACTCATGGCACCTTCCCAGACACCACCGACCACGATTTCTCGGCAGCTAAAGTGGCTATTAAGCTTGCTACTACTGTTCCACCTGGCCGCCGTCGTTATCCCTCCCTTTACGTTTGCGACACGTACCGGTTACGAATCGTCTCCACTGGCTCAACTGATGATGTCAGTCGTACGACCATACTCCAACGCTCTGTACCTCAACCACGGTTACTTTTTCTTTGCCCCCAGCCCCGGCCCCAGTCACCTGATTGAATATGATGTGCTGGCTAAGGATGGCAGCAAGGAGACATTTCGGATCCCGGACCGCCAGTCACAGTGGCCCCGGCTGTTCTACCATCGACACCTGATGCTGGCCGAATGGATCCACAGCAATTTCCCACCAGAAACGGTACCGGAGTGGGTTCCTCTGGACGAGAAGCGTCGGCTCCATGAGGTCTATCGCCAATTAATCACCTCCTTTCAGCAACATCTTCAACATCGCCATGACGTACAGGATGTAACCCTGAGAAGGCTGGAACATCAACTGGTCTACCCGGAAGAATATCTCGAGGGAAAGCATGACCTATTCGCTCCAGAGCTGTACCGGCCGTTACCATTGAAACCTGGCATGGAAGAGACTCCCTGATCCTGGTGGCGAGATCATTTCCGCTTCCCGGCTGTTACGAGAACGTACCGTCCCATGAATACACAACTGCCTTCAACCAGCTGGAGTTCACAATGGCGCCAGGGCTGGGACGAGTTCTGGTTTACGCCCATGCCACCACATACGCTGGCCCTCATCCGCATCGTCACCGGGGCGATGCTTTTCTATACGCATCTGGTGTGGGCCCTGGACTTACAGGCATTCGTTGGCTCCCGCAGCTGGATTTCCACAGACACTTCTCAATTCCTACAAGAGGGAAACTCGACCTGGAGCTATCTCTGGTACATCTCATCTCCAACCCTGCTATGGACCACGCACCTGGTTGGAATGGCAGTCTTTGCGATGTTGTCACTGGGCATCTTCACGCGAGTAACCTCCGTGCTCGCCTGGCTGATCGCCCTTTGCTATTGTCACCGCCTGGAAGGCGCGCTGTTTGGCCTGGACCAGATCAATGCCCTGCTTGCGATGTACCTGGCAATTAGCCCTGCAGGCCAGGTTTACTCGATCGATTCATGGTGGAACAAACGAGAAAATTCCCCGGAGGCGCAAGATTCCCTTGCAACCATCCGTGCAAATATCTCCACGCGACTGATTCAACTTCACCTCTGCACCATCTATCTTTTCAGCGGCATTGGAAAAATGCGTGGCAACGAGTGGTGGGATGGCAGCGCTTCCTGGTTGGCTCTGGCCAACCCTGAATACCAATCACTGGACATGACCTGGCTGGCTTCCCGTCACCTGATACTGTCTGCCATCACGCATGTCACCGTGTTGTGGGAAACTTCGTTTTGCCTTTTAATCTGGCCTCGCCTGACGCGCCCCGTAATGCTACTGATGGCAGTTGCCGTCCACGCTGGCATCGCACTTTGCCTGGGAATGATTACGTTCGGGTGCATCATGTTAATTGCCAACCTGGCCTTCGTTTCACCGCAAGCCACTCAACGATGCCTGGACCGACTGTTGCGCGGCAGGGCAGGGCAGTCCCCGTGAATACTTCTGGGGACGCCAATGGTCGAATCTGGCCCAACCGCCTATAATGGTCCCATGAAAAAGTCGCTGAAAGTGACCTACCCAGCCAAAACTCAGTAATTCGTTTGATTTCGGGAGCAAAGTGTCGTGATTGAAACTGTTGCATTAGTAGGTGCCACGGGCGCCGTGGGAAGTATTGTCCGATTACTTATGGAGCAACGAGATTTCCCAGCTCGTCAATTCAAATTCCTCGCCTCGGCACGCTCGGCTGGCCAAACCATTACCTTCCGTGGAACAGATCATATCGTGGAAGAATTGTGTCCAGAGGCCTTTGACGGCGTCAACCTGGTAATCGCCAGCACGCCGGACGATGTCGCACGAGAATGTCTTCCCTGGGCCGTAGAGCGCGGAGCCACGGTCGTTGATGAAAGTGGAGCATGGAGAATGGACGACCATATTCCACTGGTCGTGCCCGAGGTGAATCCAGAGGCACTCGAGGGCCACCAGGGAATCATTGCCAGCCCCAATTGTTCCACCATCCAGATGGTAGTGGCCATGAAGCCACTGCACGATGCCGGCACGATTCGCCGGGTCATTGTCAGCACCTACCAGGCGACAAGCGGGGCAGGGGTCTCCGGGCAGAAAGAGTTGATCGAAGGAGCGCAGGCTTCGCTGGCCAGTCAAACCTATGATTACCAGACTTTCTCTCATCCCATTGCATTCAATCTGATCCCCCAGATCGGTTCGGAGAAACACGAGGGATACACATCGGAAGAAATGAAGATGGTCTGGGAAACGCACAAGATCTTTAATGATCCCTCGATTACTATTTGTCCGACTTGCGTGCGAGTACCGGTGACAAACTGTCACAGCGAGAGCATCCTGGTCGAGACAGAAAAGAAAATATCGGTTGAACAGGCGCGAGAATTATTTAACGCTGCTCCTGGTATCACGGTCATTGATAACCTGTCGCAGGCACAGTATCCGATGCCACTGGCATGCTCCGACAAGGATCCTGTCTTCGTGGGTCGTATCCGTGAAGATCTATCCTCGCCCAATGGACTGACCTTCTGGTGTGTCAGCGATAACCTGCGCAAGGGAGCGGCCACGAACGCAGTTCAAATCGCGGAATTACTTGCCCAGAACGGCGCGACCTCCTGACCCTCAACAGCGGGATCCATGACTGGTCATGCGTGCGTTCAAGATCACCCTCTGTTACGACGGCCTGGCCTACCATGGCTGGCAATGGCAGGATGGCCAACCGACCATCCAGGAGGCCATCGAGCAGGGCATTCACCAGGTTACCGGCCAAACAGCGCGTGTCACTGGCAGTGGTCGAACCGACTCGGGCGTACATGCTGCCGGGCAGGTAGCCGGTTTTCGTGTCGATACGAACCTGGCTGCAGAAGTACTCGGTAGGGCAATTCACGCCAGTACCCCCCACGACATCTATATCCTGAAGTGTGAAGAAACGACAGCGGATTTTCACCCCATTCGGGATGCCCTGGGAAAACGATACCGTTACATGATCCAGGACGCCGGTCACTACGATGTACTGGCCCGGCATTATACCTGGCAAGTTCCGCATCCACTCGACACCGCACGCATGCAGGAAGGAGCCACGTTACTGCAGGGAACACATGATTTCTCTGCTTTTGAGACAACTGGTTCCCCTCGCAGCACTTCGGTACGAACGGTCCGTGAATTAACCATCGAGCGACTTGCCCTGGACGGTTTTAACAGGATCATCTTCTACGTTTATGCCGATGGATTCCTGTATAACATGGTACGAAACATCGTCGGCTCGCTGGTCGATGTGGGCCGGGGGGCCCGTGACCTGCAATGGCTGGCCACGGTCCTGGCCAACAGGGATCGGCGACAGGCCGGAGCGACCGCTCCGGCACATGGACTCACGCTCATGCAGGTCGACTACGAAACGACCGACGGTCCCTCAACCGGTTAACATGCTCCATGAAAGTTGCACACATCATCACCCGCATGATCATTGGCGGGGCGCAAGAGAACACGCTGTTATGCTGCGAGGACCTGGTCAGCAAGCACGGTGATGATGTCCTGCTAATCACCGGACCCTCACTGGGCCCTGAGGGAGACCTCCTGCTGCAACCACGACCGGTAACCGTACCCACCCATACGATCCCCAACCTGCGGCGAGCCATTCATCCCTGGCATGACTGGCGAGCTTACCGCGACCTGAAACGCGTTTTAAAGAATTACCAACCGGATGTCGTCCACACACACAGTGCCAAGGGTGGATTCCTGGGCCGATTAGCAGCTCATGCACTGCGGACACGTGCCGTGGTTCATACGGTCCATGGCGCACCGTTTCATTCATACCAGGGCAGGGTACCCCACGCCCTGTTCCGCACCTGCGAACGCTACGCAGCCAGGAAGTGTCACGCGCTGATCAGCGTTGCAGATGCGATGACAGAACAACTGGTCGCCCACCGCGTTGCACCCGCAGAAAAATTCCATACGATTTACAGCGGCATGGAAATCGATCCTTTCCTGCAGGCCAACGAACAACGTCAGGCACTACGAGATCAGTTCGGCTTCCGGGAAGAACATGTTGTCGTTGGAAAAATCGCCCGCCTGTTTCACCTGAAAGGTCACCGTTACCTGATCGAGGCAGCTGCACAGGTGGTACGTGATCAACCCCATATTCGTTTCCTGATCATTGGTGATGGCCTCTTGCGTCCTCGACTGGAGGCACAGATCGAGCAAGCGGGCCTGGCTCCGTTTTTCCATTTCACCGGGCTGGTCAAGCCCGTGGAAATACCTGGCTTGATCGGAACGATGGATCTGCTGGTCCATACCAGCCTGCGAGAAGGCCTGGCGCGTGCCTTGCCCCAGGCATTACTGGCCGGCAAACCGGTCATCAGCTACGACGTGGATGGGGCCCGTGAAGTCGTCATCCCGGATGAAACAGGGATCCTTCTCGAGCCACGCAGCATCCAACCCCTGGCCGCTGCTATCACGGAACTGGCTGACGATGAAACACGCCGACAAAGGCTGGGCAGGGCGGGGCAACAAAAATCTCGACAGCGATTCTGTCACGAAGAGATGACCCGGCAAATTCGCCAACTGTACCAACAGGTTCTGGACTCCTAGGGAAGCCATGCAACGCTCACATGGACGCTCTTCCGCACTTTCACACATTGAGTTAGACTGGAACAAAGTCATTGAATCATGGACCCTAGTGAGTAACACTCGTGGCAGGCAGTCGTAATTTTCTCGGACCGTTTCGCACCGTGAGACTCATTCGCGCTGGACAAACCTGCCAGGTCTGGGAAGCGGTTGATGAACGATCGAAGGAACGTGTTGCACTGAAGGCGTTGCAACCTGAGAAACGCAACGACAAGACAGAAATTGCCTACCTGAAACATGAGTATGCCGTGGCCAATAGTTTTGACCACGAGAATATTATTCGCATCGATGGATTCTACACGGATCGTTCTGTCCCCTTCCTGGCCATGGAATTTAATAGCGGCAAAAATGTCAAAATACAAATTCGACAAAACTTCGAGCAGATCCTCTACTTCTCCAAGACGATCATCGAAACCGCTGCCCAGGGCCTGTCCTACCTGAATCAACAGGGCTGGTTACACTGTGACATCAAACCAGACAACCTGCTTATTGCCGAAAACGGAGCAGCCAAGGTTATCGACTTTGCCATTTCCCAGAAGATCCGCTCGGGGCTAAGTAAGCTGTTTGGAGGAAAGCGATCCAAGCAAACCCAGGGTACCCGCAGTTACATGTCGCCAGAACAAATCCGGGGACAGGGATTGAGCGAGCAATCAGACATCTACAGCTTTGGCTGTACCATCTTTGAAGTCCTAACCAAGAAACCTCCTTTTACAGCTGCCACACCTGATGAATTACTGATGAAACACTTGCGAAGTTCACCACCACACGCCTCCACGATAAACTCCAATGTCACGGCGGAACTCAGTGAACTGATTCGGGGAATGATGTCGAAAAAGAAAGAGAAGCGCCCCAGTTCCTTTGAAGAATTCCTCAACCTTTTTCGCGCCGTCCGACCTTTTCGAGTCGCACCCAAGCTACCCAGCCAGGAAACCGACGAAAAGTAGCTCCCAGAAAACCAACATACCTCCTCGAATCGAGACCTTCCAATGAACAACTCCGGCCCAGGACTGACGTTCGAACAACCGATCTTTGATCTCGAAGTTGAGCTCGCACAACTCCAGGAGCGTGATGACGGAAGCTCAAGCGTCAAGGATTCCATTCGCAACCTGAAAAATCAAATCGCAGACACCACCAAGGAGATCTATGGAAACCTGACTGCCTGGCAAACGGTCCAGGTTGCTCGCCACCCGGAGCGGCCGCATACTCCGGATTACCTGTCGCTCGCCTTCGACGAATTTGTTGAATTGCACGGAGACCGACATTTTGGTGACGATCGAGCGATCCTGACCGGGTTCGCTAAAATTGGTGACCACAAGTGCATGGTGGTCGGGCACCAAAAAGGCAAAAATCTTAAGGAGCGGACGGCTTGCTCCTTCGGCTGTGCACATCCGGAAGGATACCGCAAGGCACTTTCAAAGATGAAACTGGCCGCCAAGTTTGGCCTGCCTGTCATTACTTTCATCGACACACCCGGTGCCTACCCTGGAATCGGTGCCGAGGAACGTGGCCAGGCCTGGGTCATCGCCGAAAACATGTATGCCATGTCACAACTCAAGACTCCGATTATCTGTGTCGTCATCGGGGAGGGGGGGAGCGGTGGAGCACTCGGCATCGGCGTCGGCGATCGCATTGCCATGTTCGAACACTCCTATTACTCGGTGATCAGTCCTGAAGGTTGCGCAGGCATCCTGTGGAAAAGTCACGCCCACGCAGAAGAAGCCGCCAACGCCCTGAAGTTCACGTCGAAAAACCTTTCCCGCCTGGAAATCGTCGACGATGTCATTACAGAACCTCTCGGCGGAGCACACCGTGACCACCATCGGACGGCCGCCCAACTGAAACTCTTTCTTTCTAAAACACTTCGCGAACTCTCCCAGGTGCCAACAGACGAACTCGTCCAAAATCGGTACGAGAAGTTCCGTCGCATGGGAGTTTTCTTCGAGGGATCTTCACTGCCGGATTCCGGATCTCCACCATCCGCGAATCCAGGAGAGGGCTGATGAGTGACAATAAAAACACTCCATGCTCCAGCACAAACAAGAAACGACGACCGCTCACACGAAAAAAGAAGCTCCTCTTCTCCAGCTTCACGCTACTGCTCAGCTACTCTTTCGCCGAACTCGTACTGACCTCGCTTTACATGCAGGGAACACTCCTGCCGATCCCCAAATCCACCGTGGTCCTTGAACAGGCAGAGCAGGGGGCCAGTCGACGCTACGACCCTGTTCGCGGCTGCCTGCTGGCACAACACCCAAGCCGAGTCGCCATTGTCGCTTCCAACGGCCTGATCGAGACGGAGGGAATCGTAAAGGGAAACAACCGCGGATTTCCCGATCGGGATGACTTTCAACTGAAACGTGGGAAAACGCCAACCCGTCGCTATGCCATCCTTGGTGACTCGATGACCTCGGCGCAATTTCTCCAGCGAAACTGGCCGGACATGGTCGAGGACCTGGCATCTGGCGAGGCGATTTCCCTGAAGCTCTACAATTTCTCCGTTTTTGGTGCAGGCTTGGATAACTGGCGAAGTATCCTGCTGGATCACGTGGGAACAGAGGGATACGAGCTGGATGGTGTCATCTTTGCAGTCTGCTGTGACGATCTTCACCGTGGATTCACCTTCTGGGATGACAGCCAGGTACAGACGGATGAACAGGGAAGACAGTGGGGCAGTTATGGGCGCATGCTCTCTCGCAACAAACTGGTTATCCCGGCCAACCTGGAACAGGCATCTCTCTTCCTGTTACCAATCAACTGGAGGCTGCTTCCGCATGACCAGTTTGAACAAGTGCTTGCCGGCAAGAAACGCCTCTCCGTAGAACGCAAATTAAAGCTCTACCTGACGTCACGCTGTGTCGGAGGTCTCGCACACCTGTTTGGTACCGAGTTAAACCCTACCCCTGTCTTCCCACCCATCGACCCTGCGTGCCTGCCATCCATGGATGAAATCGGCACTTTCCTTCGTCGACACAAGCTTCCGTGCATGGTCGTTCAGTTGCCGCTGTGCCACGAGTTGATCAATCGGCTGAAAGACACTGAAACAGCCGGGATCCCCGAGCAGACATTGCAGTTTGCCATGCGGATCGATGCTGGCGTGGCAGATGGTTCGGAAGCCTTCATGGGACTGGATGAAGCTGGCATCCGTGACTGCTGGCTACCGATTGACGGCCACTGGAACCAGGCAGGGTCAGATCGCTTTGCTCGTTACATGGTGAATGCAATAAAAGACTGGGAAGCGAAGCGGCCAGGCAGGCTCCAGTAGATCCAAACTCCGTAAAGCCACTCCCCCGAGAAGCGGGGAACAACGTCCGATAATGTTTCTTATGTTCGGTTAGCCACCCTTGTTTTCAAGGGGTTTGCTCGAACATCGCTAACGCGTGGCGGCGTCCGCTTCTGAACCGCCTGCTGTCCTGACCTCGTCACCAGCAGACGATTCGTCTGAACCCCCTGCCGACGTGTTTAAATCGGGCACCAAACCAGGCTCCTGGTGAACATCGCCATCCAGTTGATCAATGAAAGGATGCAGCACCTGGTGAATCTCCTCGGGCATCAACGTATGAGACCGATCCAGCAAGATCGCGATGTAATAACCGGATCGTGAGCCCACGATCGATTCTCGCGTCTGATCACCCAACAACGTGATGGAAAACAAGGTGGCAATCACGCAAACCAACACACCATTAAAACAACCAAACAAGGCTCCAATCTGGCTGTCAAATTCCGTTAATTTAACCCGGTCAATCATGTGTGAAACCAGCCGAAACAGCAACCAGATCGCCAGTGAACAACTGATATAAAGAATCAACATGGCCAGGAAAATATTCCAGGGATATCCCGTGCTGATCATCTCGGAAACGGGAACGCGGAAACGGTAAGCGACCACGTAGCTGACGAAGACGGCTGACAGCGAGGCAACTTGCCAGGCCATTCCTTTCCAGGACCCGTAAAGTGTCATCAGGACGACGACCGAGATCATCAGTAAATCATAAAGTTCCATGCTTGCAAACTCCGGTCATGCATTGACCACCAGACGATTTTCCGGGCCGGAATTATAGCGTTCCAAACGATCTCCACGAAGAGCAATCAAGCCGGAAGATCTCGGTTTTTCGCGCCGACACCCGTAGGCTGCATCGCCGGAAACACTAATCCCCGGTAATTCCAGAGCGACTTTGCTCTTGGAAATCAAAGATCTTTTCGATTACAGTTCCCCCGCTGCAATCGCCTCCTTGCAAGACCGGCACGAGCAGCAATCCACAGGAGAAAAAATGGCAAGCTATCGAACGCACCTGGCTACCAGCACCGCCGTTGGCGCCGGATATGCCGCGACGGGATACGCCGTTGGCCTGCCCCTTTCAACCTGTGCACTTGCGGGCGGACTTTGCAGCCTGGCTGGAATCCTCCCCGACCTGGACAGCAAGAGCGGCATCCCGGTTCGCGAAGCAGTCTCGCTAACGGCAGCCGTGGTGCCCCTGCTCATGGTCGATCGTTTCCTGCTCATGGGTTGGTCGCACGAAACGATCGTCCTGGTCGGCGGCTTAATCTACCTGGCCATCCGTTTTGGGATGGTCGAGATTTTTCGACGCTACACGGTACATCGTGGCATGTGGCACAGTATCCCCGCAGCATTAATTGCCGGGACCGTCACGTTCCTGATCTGTGGCTGCCCGGAAATTCACCTTCGCTGGTACAAGGCCGGTGCGGTCTTTACCGGGTACCTGGCACACCTGGTGCTGGATGAATTGTGCAGTATCGAATGGAACTCCGGAAAGATTCGATTCAAGAAATCTTTTGGCACGGCCTGCAAGTTCTGGAGCCGTCGCAACCTGTGGGCAAACATCTCTACTTATGGAAAGCTGGGGCTCTTCATCCTCCTGGCGCTCGGTGACCCACTCGTTGCCCACAAGCTTCCCCAGCAGGACACCGAGTACGCACGAACTGCCAGGCAACTACTGGAAGATGCCGTAGAGCAAAGCGACAAGCTGATTCGCTAGAAAGCACGGTCTACCAGCTCTCGATCACAAGGGTGACCGGTCCGTCATTCACAAGATGAACCTGCATCATGGCCCCGAATCGTCCGGTCTCAGCGGCTACCCCCCGGCCCCGCACCTCGTCCACGAAACGTTCGTAAAGTGGCTCTGCCAGCTCGGGGTCAGCTGCCTGCACAAAGCTGGGGCGTCTCCCCTTGCGACAATCTCCCCAGAGCGTGAACTGGCTGATCACAAGCATCTGCCCCTGGATGTCCAGCAACGAACGATTCATCTTGTCCTGGTCATCCGCAAAGACACGCAGGTCAACAATCTTGTCAACCAGCTGAGTTACCTCAGCGGGAGTATCTGACTGGCCAATTCCGAGCAACACCAACAGGCCCGGGCCAATCACACCGACCGTTTTACCATCGATCTCCACGCTGGCTTCAGAGACACGCTGCACACAAACTCGCATGACCTCGTTCCTCGCGATGGCTGGTTCCGTGGGAACACCTGGTCACCCGGACACTTCCTGTGGACCTGTAGCGACATCCAGGTTTTGTTCTGCCCGTATTGCATTTACCTGCTCCAGGATTTCCTGGATGACCACGAAGTTCTTACCAACCGTTCCTACCTGCATCCAGAATGCCCAGCCGATAGCAGCGGTCCCCAGGATCGCTGCCATGAAATGTGGCACGACCCAGTCGGCAGATGTGCCGCCATTGGCACCCGGATCCGCAGCAGCTCCCGCACAGATAATACCCAGCATCACAAAGACGCCCCCCAGGGCGCACGGATAGGTAATACGCTTGAGATCTCGACTTCTCTCGAAAAGGCTGACATCCAATCCATACTCTTCCACCACTTCCCGACACCAACGCGTGGTGCCAATGAAATAGGTTACCGAGACACTATTGACCAGGACGGTGACCAGTGAGGCAAGTACGCCCAACAGGAAATGGATGGTTTGCAAGTCGCGGACCACGATAAACTCCTTGGCTAACAGCAAATCCTCTCGAGACTTTTGCGCGAACCTGGATTCTGCTTCCTGCAGGGCTTTCTTCGCCGCCCGCTGTCGAGCGGCTAACTGTTTCTGCACTTCGTTCAAGGGTCGGTCATCATCCGACTCCACCCTGACCATTTCAGCTTGACGGACTGCTCGCAATTCGTACTTGCAAACATTCACGGCTTTCTTTAACTGGTCGGTCTGTTTTTTTATCTCGACCCGCTGTTGAACCAGCAGGTTCCAGTCACCAATGTAATATCCCAGGATGATATTGCTGACTAACAAGACCAGGGCAAAGACCACCAGCACCGAATAGATACGCGCCACGGAACCAACCTACACAATAAAACCAAACGGAAACATCTCCTTCTGCCTGCCAGAAGAACGCGAGCCCAGTGTAGACGGTGCCAGGTGGATCAGTCCAGCCCAGACAAGGTCTACTATGGAAGTTGGCGTGGGGGAGCTAGAATGAAAACATGACTAAATCACGCATCGCGATCACCATGGGAGACCCGGCCGGAGTTGGCCCGGAAACCATAGCCGCCCTGTGGGCACAACCATCCTTTCACCAGGACTGCCAGGGACTGGTCGTAGGCAACGTGGCTGTCATGCAGCGAGCGATTGCCTTGACCGGCGGCTCGATCGAGGTAAAAGAAGTCCATTCGACACAGCAGCAGGAGCCCTCCCCTACCCTGATGCCACTGATCACCGCCGGCCCGGGAGATGCTGAAGACGTACCGGCAGCCACGATTGATCCACGTGGCGGGCAGGCCGCTTACGATGCCCTGCTGGTGGCCGTCGAGCTGGCCCTGCGTGATGATGTGGATGCCATTACCACGGCGCCACTCAACAAGGCGGCGTTGGCTGCTGCCGGGTTACCCTACCCGGGACACACCGAGTTACTGGCGCACCTGTGCAATGCACCCGATGCTGTCATGATGCTCTACCTGCCACCCGGAAACCAGATCCGCGGCAACGTTGGCCTGGGTGTAACTCACACGACCCTCCACACTCCCCTGGCACAGGTCAGTTCCCAGCTAAAGGCAGAACGCATTGCCACCGTAACCCAACTGACGCATGACTTGATGGAACAGCTACTGGCTACCACGGGGCACGAAGAGTCACCACGACTGGGCGTGGCTGCGTTCAACCCTCACGCTGGAGAACAGGGACTTTTCGGAAACGAAGAACAGCAAGTGATCGAGCCAGCTGTTACCCAGCTCAAGGAAGCCGGACTGGACGTAACGGGCCCCCTGCCAGCGGACACCCTGATGGTACGAGCCGCCGATGGTGATTTCGATGCGGTAGTCGCCATGTACCATGACCAGGGCCATATTGCCCTCAAGCTGCTGGGCATGCACCAGGCAGTCAACATCACGCTCGGCCTGCCGATCATCCGTACCAGTGTCGCACATGGGACCGCCTTTGACCTGGCCTGGCAGGGACGGGCACAGATCACCGGCCTTATGCAAGCCGTCCAAACCGCAGCCCAACTCGCTCCCTTACGTCAACAACTGGCCTGGAACCAGACTTCCTCGGTAGACAAATCATGCGGTTAATATCATCGTCCTGCACTTCACGACCTCGCTGCCACACCTGGCAAATGCTGGCCATCGGTATCTTCTCATCGACACTGGCTACCCTGGCGCAGGCCGCCGACCCGCTACCTGACATCAAGCAGTTCGCAACCCAACCCTCTCCCCGTTTCCTTGTTGACTGGACTCATGTACGAACCGGTCACCCCTACAAGGGTCGCCGCGCTCAAAAACCTCACACGGGCGCCCATCTCTACTTTCAACCGCCCAAGAAACGTCCTGACCCACGGGTACCCAGCAGCTACCCAGCGATCTACGCCATCGCTGATAGTCATGTCGCGCGGATCGACGAATCCTTCAAACAGCGTGAGATGTTTAGTCGGGTACTCAACAAGCGTCTCTCTAACTACCGCTACGGCGTCACGCTGGCGATCGGACTCAAGGAGGGAAAGCCGGTTCACTTCCATTACAGTATTGAACCGATGGTCGATCCAGGCGATCGGAATTTCTACAGGCCGTTCATCCTGGTAAAACGCGGACAGCAAGTGCGCAGGGGACAGATCATTGCCTACATGTACCTGCCACCGCACCCGGAACTGCAGTCCTCCGCGCACATTCACTTCAACCTGATGGATACCGGAAAACGAGAATTCATGGCCCCCACGATCTTTACCGCTGAAATTAATCGACAGTTTCATGCCAGCTGGGGCAAACGCGGGTTCGACGGCAATCAACCTATTGCGGCCTGCATGGGATTTCGACTTACCGCCAGGGAGAATCCCTTCGGAACCGGCGACCAGGATCTTCAGTAACTGGCCCAGCTGTTACCCTCCCCCAACTGCTCAGGGAGATTCCCGCCTGGAAAGACTCCATGGCGGGCTATACAGATGCTTCAGGAAAGTATCCGTACAATCCGTGACCACCTGGTCGCCTCGCTTGTACTCGAACATCGAACGCGTGAAAAATGTCGGCCGCGTGATACGATGAAACTCCAGGCTGACCATCGGACGGACCTGCGTATCTTCGGCCAGCACCTCGACAGATCGCCAGAAACGAATTCGATAGGGAAAGAGGGGGATCTCCGAATCCCGGCCCAGGACCAACTGAACTCGCCGTGGAATATATTCCGGAATAGACTTCGCGGTTCCCCAATGATGCTTGAGCAGCGACGGCTTCCAGGTACCCTCGGTCACCCAGACTGGCTTCTTCTTCCACTGGGCAGCCTGGGGTGGAGAAAATTCAAAGTGAGATTCCAACCCCTGCAACAACTTGGGCAATCCACCCAACGCCATCCACATGCTCGATTCAGCCAGCAGACCACTCGAGGTCCGTTGCCATACCTGTTCCTTGACACGTCGCAAATCAATTCTGCTGAGCGTCGTCTCCTCGGGCATATCAAGTCGTGTCCAGAAATGGCGCCCGTCAGCCACCTGGGTCAGTGTACTCACCTGCTCGCCCAGTTGCAGTTTTAACTCCAGCCTCAAACGTTGTTCGCCCGCAACAAAGAACTGGCGGTAACGCCCTACCCCCACCAGGTGATGCCCGTAGAGGTCCACCTGCTGACGAATTTCCGCCTGCAGGCTTTCCTGCTTGACTAACTCGCGAACCGCGCGTCCCACCAACCACTGGCCATGAGGCGGCTGACCGGCTGGAGCCCCCCCCTGCCCTTTCCCGAGAGCTGACGATTCCGAGACCCGCTGCTGGCTGTCAGCAGGCGTCTCCAGCGAGAGCAAGTGCAGATCCCGTGGTGCCAGCAACCCACAAACTGCTAGCAAACAGCAGCTAAAACCGGCTGTAAGTATGGGTAATTTGTACTTCATGTCCCGGTTGTGATGATTTTATCAAAGAAACCTGTTGTAAGAGGCCGAGGATAGAATTCAAAGGCGTTTCGTGCGTTGCAGCATAGCCACCCGAATGGGATGGAGAGCATTGTAAGTCTGGTGCTCACTAAGGTCTATGCCAATCAGCCATGAACACCATGCAGCGTAGCCAGGTCACTGGAAGGATTATCGTATTGCACCGGACGAAACGGGCAAACGTTTATAGCGTCATGAGGCGTAAGGGATAGATTCATGAACAGATGCAAAAACCTATGGGCGGTATTAGCACTCTTGGCAATCCTGGCACAGGGATGTGCCACCAGCACCCATAACCTGCCTCCGGCGCAACAACTGCTGGAACCGGGACCAGGTGTGGGAGGCCCCGGACCGGGAGTTCTAGGCGCTGTCTCACCAGTGATTCCCGCCAACGCTCAAATGCCGATGCCCGGTAGTGCGATGGGTGGGGTACCCATGGTCAGCGTGGCACCACAGCCAACGATTCAACTGCAATTCGCTCGTCCGGAAGCGATGCATATTCACTGGGAAATCGGTGCTGGTCAGTTTCACCAGGTCCCGCTGGTCGTTCCGGCACGCTACAACTTCCCACAGGGCGGCATTTACCGCCTCAAGTTAACTCATATTGCGGGCCATGAAGCAGAAGAGCTTTATCCCACGCTGGAAATTGGTCCCACGACACCGCGAACGGCTGCTTACCTGGCCCACAATGCGATCCCGATCCAGTTTACGGCAGAAGATTTTGACCAGGTATTAACTGGTAACTTTGTCACGAAAGTGATTTACCTGCCAGATCCCGAATTCCAGGAACTGGCCCTGGCTGGCGTGGAAACGCTGGTCAGCACCCGCCTGGATCCAGGCATGGACCCGATCGTGGAAGCAGATCGCCGCGGTTCGATCATGGCCATCGTCCGCATGGGTAACAAGCATGTCGAGATGCCTGGTAACCGGGAAGCTCCCGGGGCAGTCGCACCCGCTACCTTTTCACGCATGCAACCGGCTGCAGGCCCGATGCCGAGCCCGGGCGTACCTGCCTACGTCGCTGGTTACACGACACCCCAGTATGGCATGCCGATGAGTGGCACGCCGATTGGACTGCCAGGACCGCCTCACATACCCCTGGGTGGACCGGCCGGACTCCAGAAGCACGTGATTCGCAACCACACGCGTGTCGACATGCCGGCACCGACCAGCAAGCTTAACATGCACATTCGCCAGATGCCGGGTTACAGTTACCCTGCACCACCCACGCGTGTTTTCATTCGAGAACAGAATATTACTCCTGGAATGCCGTTCGGACGACCGGCCAGCGATACCAAGCAACGGGTCTTCTAGTTCACCGGCCCCCCAGGGGGTCAACCAAAGGAGTTAATGGGTGAACCAACTGTCCGTGCAATAACGGACACCGGATGATCCCATGCGTAATACCAGCGGGGGATCCAACCAGAAAGGTACACTGCATCGATGGAATCACTTCCATGCAGCAGTGAGAGCGATCGCACAGCGAACCAACGGTTACAACGCATGATGGCTACTTGGATTTCAAAAGGGAAACTGGCAATCGGACTGGTCATTCTCATGACCAGTCCGCTCATGACCAGTTCGTTGCTGGCACAGGGCAATTCACCTCACTTCCGGTACTCGATCCAGGATCCTCCCGGTACCGTTGGCCGTGGTCAACTCGTGCGTGGTGGTCCGCTGGCTGGCTATTTTCAACCCGTGGAATTCAAGGCCCTGGGCGGCATGGAAGTTAGCCTGGCCCGAGGCGGGAAATTTGGTCCGGCCACCCCGACCACAACAGCGGGGCTGTTAATCGGCCAGGTCTATCGACTGCGTGTCTCGAATATCCCGCTTCAGCCTGGCCTGGAAGTCTATCCGTCGGTTGAAATCATTAACCGGCTCTATCCTCCCCAGGGTGCCAGTTGGAAATTCCCCATCCCCATCCACCTCACCAAGCGTGACATCGAATTCGCCTTGCAGGGACGCTATATAACTCGCGTGATCTATCTAGAAGAACCTCGAGCAGCGACCCCCTACGTGGCCAATCCCAACGAGCAGCCTTATTTTGACGTGGGTGCCAGCGAGGATCCCCTGCACGTGGCAGATCGACTGGGGCGGCCGATGGCTATCCTGCGGCTGGGCTCACGGGTACCACGGTTAGATCGCACTACTGGCACCTTCCTGTTCCATTCACCACCGGCTCGCTTGCCTCCATCCGCTGCTGCCAGGCAGGCCCTGTTACCCCGTGGTCCAGCGGTTACGCGTCAGCCGCATGTACCACGAACTTATCCAGCTACACCGCTAAAACGATAATTACCATCCATCGGGTCGTCATGTACCATCCTAAACACTGCTCACGCCGTCCTGCTCACGCGGCCATCCAATGGCCGTGGATCGGTATCGGTCTGGCCTGCCTGCTGCTTTGCTCCTGCCGCACCATGGCACCCGTGGCTTCGCTGGCCACGACCAGTGCCGTCTTGCAAGACACCCCGGACGAGGCTCCTGCCCCCCCGACCACAGCGACACCGACTGCTCCCCAGGCAGTACCGACCCCCACCATCACCCCGTCCGCAGCGACACCGGCTGCTCCCACCGGACTGCCCGCAGCGGCCTGGTCCGGACATCCGGCCCATCCCACGGCACCTCCTCTCCCGACAGGTCGCCTCATGGGACAACCCTGGTCACCGCCCGGCATACCACGCCCCTGGCCAGCCGACGAATACCTGATTGATGGTGGCGACCGTGCCGGCCAGGTCAACGTGGCCAGGGACTGGACTGTCCATGGGCTGGACGAGGAAGATACCATCGTTCATTACGATACCCTGGAAGGAAAAGTCATCATTCAACCCAGCAACCGTGTGGCAGTCTACGCACCACGCTTTGCCGCCGTACGTCGTGTCGATGGGATTGTCCAGAATGAACACACCTTCAGCACGCTGGCCAATCACCAGGTACAAAATCTGCGGATGGACCGGGAATCCCTGAACACCTCCAAGATGACACAACAACTGCAACCCCGCCGACACTTGGCACTGGCTACACCTAACGGTTTCCGGGAACGCCAGCCGGACCGGTCGGTTGATAATGTCCAGAATGCAGCCGGTACCAACTCCGTCTACGAATCCTACGAAGATTTCTCTATCATTCGTCGCGGCATTTTCGACAACAACGAAAAACCCCGGCTCAATCAACGAATCCAGGCAGCCAAGTCCTGGGCGACCCAGCAGGGTGTCCAGGTCGTGCTGGATGACAAGCTACCAACCGAGTTTGTCAACGAGCGAACCAGTGGTGAACACTACACCTACGAAATGCCCGAGGGCAAGCAGCGACTGCGCGTCGTCAAGGTGGCATCTCACCAACACGCTCACTCCGGTGACATCATCGAATTCACGGTTCGATTTGACAACACCGGAGATCAGACCATTGGTAATGTGACTGTCCTGGACAATCTTACCCCACGACTCGAATACATCCCGGACAGCCAAGAATGTAACCTCAAGAGTACTTTCCTAACGCAGATCAACAAGTCCCAGTCATTGGTCCTGCGTTGGGAAATTACCGATCCACTCAAGGTGGGCCAGGGTGGTATCATTCGATTCAAGTGTCGAGTTCGCTAGGTTCCCGATCAATGGTGACAGGCAGCCATGACGCATCCCTGGATTGCTGACCGCACGAACGCCTTCGATAGCAGTGGCATTCGCAAGGTGTTTGATCTTGCCAGCACCCTGACCGATCCGGTCAACCTGTCGATTGGACAACCTGATTTCGATGTCCCGGAACAGGTTCGACTGGCCTGCATCGACGCCGTGCAATCTCGCAAGAATGGTTATGCCCTAACCCAGGGAATGCCGGTACTACGAAAGAAACTCCAGGCTGAGATCGACCAGCAACTCAGTCACCAGGACCGTTCCGTGTTCGTCGCTTCCGGAACCAGTGGCGGCCTGGTCCTGGCCATGCTGTCCCTGGTCAATCCGGGAGACGAGGTAATTCTCTTTGACCCGTTTTTCGTGATGTACCCCTCGCTGGTAAAACTGGTTGGTGGACATCCCGTGCTGGTCGATACCTACCCTGACTTTCGCATCGATTGCAACCGTGTGGCTGAGGCCATCACGTCGAAAACCAAGTTAATCCTGCTCAACAGTCCGACCAATCCAACCGGAATCACAGCGTCCTCCCAGGAAATCCAGGACCTGGCGGAATTGGCTCAACAACGTAACGTGGCCATCCTGAGCGACGAAATCTATAGTCGCTTCTGCTACGACGATGCGTTCGTTTCGCCTGCCCAGTTCAACGATCAGGCTATCGTGATTGACGGGTTTTCCAAGAGTCATGGCATGACCGGCTGGCGTGTGGGCATGGTCCACGGTCCCGATGAGATCATTGAGACGATGATCAAGCTGCAACAATACACTTTCGTCTGTGCTCCTCAACCGGCCCAGTGGGCTGCCGCCTCAGCCATGGACGTCAATATCGACCAGCACATTGCCGATTACCGAGAGAAACGTGACCGACTACTGGCGGGGTTGGCCTCACACTATGACCTGGTGGCTCCTGGCGGAGCATTCTACGTCTTCCCAAGGGTCCCGGGAAACAGGACCGGAAGCGAGTTTGTTGAGCAGGCGATCGAACGGAACCTCCTGATTATCCCAGGCAACATATTCAGCCAGCACGACACGCACTTCCGCATCTCCTACGCGGCGGACAACGACACCATTGACCGCGGGATCGATATCCTTCGTCAGCTGGCAACCTCCTGAGCGGCCAGGCGACTGCGTCCGGGTCATTTATTCGACGCCGGCACGAGCTCGAGCACGCTCAGGATCGCCCTGTGATCCGAGGCAACTTGCTCGGGCAGGACCTTCACCGATTGAACTCGCCAACAATTTTGAGGTCGATACAACACGAAATCGATCTGCCGACTGGGTTCCTTGACCGGCACCGTAGGGTACGGTTTCAAACCGTTGCTATTAGTCCAGTCACGCAGGAAGATAGGTAACACCTTGCTGTTCAAGGTAGCGTTCAGATCGCCGGCCAGTATCCCCGGTGAACCTGCCCTCTCCCGCACGATTTTCCCCAGTGCCCGGGCCGAGGCCAATCGTTCCGTCGGATCCTTGCGGTGATCCAGGTGGGTCGCCCAGAAGACCAGGGTACCGTGTCCCGCTGGCAGGCTGATCTCTGCCTCCAGGGCACCACGCTGTTCCCCGTTTTCATGGTTGGGCATCTTATGATTTCGATGTGACTTGATGGGAAACCGGGAAAGGATCGCGTTTCCATAGCCCCCCCCCTGGAACTGGATATTACGTTCAAAAATGACCTGCAGCCCGGTCAACCTGGCCAACACGGCGGGTTCATCGATCTGGCGGGCACGCGTTGTCTTACGGTCTACTTCCTGCAGGGCAACCAGATCGGGCTTCACGGAATCCACGACCCGGGCGATTCGCTCCAGGTCCAGTTTTCCATCGATCCCTGCACCGTGGTGAATGTTGTAACTTAGCACGCGAATGGTCAACGGCTCGGCGGCACCGGCAATCACGCTGAACAGGATGCCCAGGACGACACAAACCCCCACCACATACTTCTTTCTCATTGCCATCTTGCCAGCTCCTTTTCCCGGATGCATGAATTTCCAATGATTTATGATACCATCCCGCCCTGGCTGGCTGACGGGGAAGGCCATAAAAAAACCCGCAGCGGGCCCATCCCAGGCCTACTGCGGGTGTCCTCGCGGAAACGTGAACGAACCGACAGGAAAATACTGACAGGAAAAAACGTTTATCCCCAGAGGGGACGTTTTCAGGCACTCTTGTTACGAGGTTTCTTTGCTTTGGAATCGAACAAGGCCTTCTCACCGGAGACCACGTCTCCAGTGAGAACATAGGTACCTCCGTTTTTCTGTTCCGGCAAGTCGAACATGATATCGAGCATGACTTCCTCGATGATCGAGCGTAAACCACGCGCCCCGGTCCCCTTGCTCATGGCCCGCCTGGCGATTCCTCGCAAGGCATCTTCTGTGAACTTCAGTTCACTCTTTTCCATGGCAAACAAGCTTTCGTACTGCTTGGTAAGTGCATTCTTCGGCTCGGTAAGAACTCGCACGAGACCTGCTTCATCCAGTGGAGACAATGAACTGCAAATCGGTAACCGCCCTACCAGTTCCGGGATCAGTCCAAACTCCAACACATCATCCGTGGTCACTTCCGGCAGCAATTCCGCCAGGTCTGCCTCGTTCTTGAACCCGGACACCTGCCCGAAGCCCATCGTCCGCTTGCCCAGTCGCCGGCGTACGATATCCTCGATACCCACAAATGTCCCACCGCAAATAAACAGGATGTTATTGGTTTCCATCTGGATATATTGTTGTTCCGGATGCTTTCGACCACCCTGCGGAGGCACGTTTGCCGTGGTTCCTTCCAGCATCTTTAACAACGCCTGCTGAACCCCTTCACCAGACACATCACGCGTGATGGACACGTTTTGACTTGTCTTGCCGATCTTGTCGATCTCATCGATATAGAGCACACCACGTTGAGCTGATTCGAGATCGAAGTCAGCCGCATGTAGCAGCTTGAGCAACAGGTTTTCCACGTCTTCACCCACGTAACCTGCCTCGGTCAACGTCGTGGCATCCCCGATAGCAAATGGCACGTTCAAGACACGGGCCAGGGTACGAGCCAGTAACGTTTTACCGGAACCGGTTGGGCCAACGAGAAGGATATTAGACTTCTCCACCTCGACCCCCGAACCTTCCCAGTCCATGGACAGTCGCTTGTAATGGTTGTGAACTGCCACGGCCAAAACCCGCTTGGCATGTTCCTGGCCGATCACGTACTGTTCCATCTTCGAAACGATTTCTCGCGGCGTGGGAATCTTGTTGAATAATTTCTTGGTGACGCCTCGGCGACGTTGTTCCTGATCCAGGATCGACTCGCACAAATCAATGCACTCGCCACAGATGTAAACATCGCCGGGCCCTTCCACGAGCGGTCCCACGTCACGGTAACTCTTACGACAGAAAGAACAGAAAGCGTTCTTCTTGGTCGTACTGCCTCGACGTTCTCCGCCCTGATCGTTTCCAGAGGGCATAGTAACTCCTTTCGGACAACTAATCCCAGCCCGTTGCCAGGCCAGGTTAGTTTTTCTATATCACAGGTGTCGCTCGAAATTGACCGAAAGGCGATGACTGCCTTGGCCCCTCTGGGCATCCTTGTCCGAAATGGTCGAGCTATTAATTTCCAGGTTAGTAAGTCACGGTAATGATCCAGCGGTCTCCCAGACCCTGGTTCCGCCAGGCAACTACACTCCAGGCCGGAAAGATTCAGCAACGGACAGGAAGAGGTCGAACAGGGATCCGTTCGACTTCTAACGAGTAATTCGCTTCAATCCTCGTTATTGCTACCGTTTAACTTATCCAACTCGTTCTGGAGTTTTGCTCCTAACGTAGTCTTTATAGTTCGGTATTCCGTGTCGCTAATGTCACCCTTGTGATGAATTTCTCTGAAATTCGTCAGCTGTTCATTGGCCTTCAGATGGTCTTCACCCGTGCGATCCCGAAACCTTAGCACGATGTAGTAACCCATGGTCATTAAGATCAGTAAAGCCGCCACGTACAGAACAGCCTGCGCTTCCGTTGTGGTCAGAAATTTCAACATAGAACCACGCTAGATCGAGATCGAGAAATCCTACTCCGGGGGTTGCTGGCAAGCACACATCCCATATTATGCACATTGAGTACAGGACGTCCAGAAATCACAAACGCCACAATTGCTCTAACCCGAACCTGTTCATTCCCTTGACCAATGCACCTCCTACGTGAGCATGCCCTCCCCGGTTCGATTCCATTCCACGAAGAAAACATAAGATGAAATACCATGAGTAGATACGAGAAATTATCCGAGGTGATCGAGAGTGGGATTGTTGCTGTCATCCGTGCCCCCAGCGGCGAGTTACTGGTCGATGTTGCCGAGGCCTTGCTGGCCGGCGGGATTACCGTCATGGAAATCACCTTCACCGTCCCCAACGCCACCCAGATCCTACAACAAATGGTAGAACGCGTGGGAGATCGCGCCACCGTGGGAGCCGGTACCATCCTCGATCCGGAAACCGCACGCACAGCCCTGCTGCACGGTGCCGAGTTCCTCGTCTCGCCATCAACCAACCTCGACGTGATCCGCATGGCACACCGCTATGACAAATTGGTCATGCCCGGTGCCCTCACCCCCACAGAAGTCGTGACAGCCTGGGATGCCGGAGCCGACATGATCAAGATCTTTCCCTCCGATATCAATGGCCCAGGCTACCTGAAGGCCCTCAAGGGTCCCCTGCCCCAGGTCCTCATGCTGCCCACCGGAGGAGTCGATCTGGATACCGCAGCTGACTTCCTGCGGGCCGGTGCTTCCGCCCTGGGTATTGGCGGTGCCCTGGTCGAAAAAGAAGCCGTTGCCAACGGAGACCTGGCTCGCATCGAATCCTTGGCTAAGCAATACGTGCAGATCGTACGTGAAACCCGCGCCGCGATGTAAACGCGCAAAGTGCTGTCACTTACCTTGCCAGCACTTTGACCTTGCCAGCACTTTGACCTTGCCAGCACTTTCCTCCCTCTCACTTTGAGCCTTGAAAAGACGGGGCCGCTGCAGGCCCGTAACTCCTTGCTGGTCTCCTGGCCTACCCATTCCGCAACGTTTGCGATCGCCGCACAGTTTAAGATTGCTTGTCGGGAATGCCGATAAATCGATTGGCGGTCCTAGTGCGCTCCTCGTTGAGCCTCATTACCTCGGAGAAGCATGTCATGGGGAAGTGTCCCTGCTATTTTTCACCCACCATGACGACCGTTCTCTTGCTGTGTGGATTGATCAATCAACCGCTATTGGCTCAATCCACCAGTCCCGGCAAACGCAAACTTTTGCCCCCGCGATCTTCGCAACCCACAGCGACTGAAGCACCGGGCCGCAACCAGCCCATGCCCATTGTGACCAGGCACACGCGGCTGGAGATACCGTTTGCTGTCAACCGCCTGGCCCGACAGGCCACTGAAGTTCAACTGTACATCTCCGTCAACCAGGGACGTGACTGGGAACTCTATGCTCGCGAACCAGGGCCCCAGGGCAAGTTCGATTTTCTCGCCCCACGTGAGGGCTCTTATTGGTTCTGTTCACGTACCATGGATGCACAAAAACGGCTCTGGCCCCGAGAAGAGAAACAGCCTGAGTTGATTATCACGGTCGACGTGACCCAGCCCCAGGTGGAATTAACAACAACATGGCAGCCCGCTGGTCGTCTGCTGCTGAAGTGGACTATCCGCGACGTCAACCTGCAGGCCCAGACCCTGCAACTATCCGGGCAGGCCGCCGGCGAACAACAATGGGAAGCAATCCCAACCGGAGAGGTGGTCGCCACACAACCAGGCACTTACCGGGGCAGTACCCAATGGCAGCCCAGCACTGCCTCACCGGTTTTTATCGTGCAGGCCACGGTCAGTGACCAGGCAGGCAACCGGACTGAAATCCTGCGACGGGTTACCGCCACCGAAGCTCCCCTGCCCCGACCACCAACACTGCCGGGGGTAATCCCGCAACAGGCAACCCGTAATCCAACTCCCCGGCCGGCCGCCCCGTTACCAAGCATTCCCTGGCCTGCCGACCACAACAAGGCCTCACCATCGCTCACCAGGCATCCCGCACCTGATCCCACTGATGGAACCCCACTGACTGCAGTAACCGGCCGCGTTCCCGGGCCTCGGCTCGTGGACACCTTTCCGAACAAGGACCTGGACGAACTACCTCCCACCCGGTTTACCACGAACCCACAACAGGCAGATATTTCACCGACCGTACCAGCCATACCGGACCAGTCACCTTTCGAATCCTCGCCACCTGTACCCGGTGGTCGACCACCGGCAACCGATAATAACGCCATCACCTTGCCACCCGGATCCGTGGTACGAACCAGCAATTCTCGCTACTTCCAACTGGCCTACGACTTACTTGAAACCAAGGATACAACTCCTCCGGAAGTGCAACTATGGGCCACCGCCGATGGTGGACAAACGTGGAAACACTGGGGCAACGATCCCGATGGCAAGAGTCCCTTCGAGATCCAGGTACGATACGAGGGCATCTTCGGGTTCCGGATTGCAGTGGCCGATGCCGAGGGGCCGGCCTCTCGTCCTCCGGCACGGGGCGACCCGGCAGATATCTGGCTACGCGTTGACACCACTCCGCCCCGCACCCGGATCGAATCCGCAAGCTTTGGAACGGGAATCCAGGCCGGCAACCTGGTCATTCGCTGGTCGGTCGAGGACCTGGCCCTGGCCGCCCGTCCCATCTCGCTGGCCTATCGCGAAAAAGAAACGGATCCCTGGACAACGATTGTTAGCCGATTAACCAACAATGGCACTTATGCCTGGCCGGTCAGTCCACGTATTCCCCGGTCCATTTACCTGCGCCTGGATGCCCGGGATCAGGCGGGTAACACCGGATCCTACGAGCACCCGGTTCCGGTCACGCTGCTTGGACTTGCTCCCCGGGGAAGGATCCAGGGCGTCCAGCCGCTGGCATCTCCTGGGGGAAACTCGATCCCCTAGTCCTGGCGGGCAAACCTGTTGCCCTCTGTAGTGGCCAAGAAGGCCATTCCCCGCTAAGCTCAACCTCAGCAAATGGACTCGTTCTTGAGATCTCATCGGCATCGGATGCGGGAGAAATCAGTAGTGGCCAAACAACGCACCTTTCACGTGCTGGATTATCTCCAGGCACCGGGAGCACTTCCCTCGCATGGCATCGGCGTCCTCTTCGGGGATGATAATTATCTAAAAACCGAGGCTCGCAAAAAACTCTACGCTTCCTGGTTCAAGGACGAGGAAGATGAAATGAATGTCATGACGTTCGACAACTCAGCCCTCTGGGCTGACGTTCATGACGAGATCTCGTCCCTCTCACTCTTTGGCACCAATGACCTGCGGATCGCGCGGATCGAAAACGCTGACACCTTTGTCACCGAGTACCGTGATCGGCTGGAAGACCTGGCAGCCCGGAAAAATCCCCGCGGCCTACTGTTGCTGGAAGTCAAGACCTGGGCGGCAAACACGCGACTCTACAAGCTGGTTGACCAGCATGGATTTCAACTGGAATGCAAGGTACCCCAACAGAAGAAGGGCAAGAATGCGAAAATTGACCGCACTCGGATCATCAAGTGGCTGCAGTTCCGGGCCCAGCAGGATCATGAGCTAAAAATGGAACGTGATGCCGGCGATGTACTACTGGACCTCAAGGGAACCAAGATTGGTCAACTCGAGCAGGCTATCAACAAGCTCTCCCTTTACGTCGAAAAGGGAGGAACCATCACGGCACCACTGGTGGAAGAAATGATTGGCGGTTGGAAATTCAAAACGACCTGGGATATCATCAGTGCCGCAGCTGACGGCAATATTTCCGAAGCCCTGGGGCAACTGGACCAACTGGTCCAGGCGGGCGAGCATCCCCTCGGCCTACTGGCCCAGTTTTCCTGGTCGCTGCGGAGATTTGCCATGGCCACACGCATTTACGAGGCAGGCGAACGCAAGCAACAGCGTATCTCGCTGGGCGCCGCTCTCAAGCAAGCGGGATTCCATGGTGGTGAGGCCAAGCGAGCAGAGGATCAGCTCAAGCGACTGGGACGAGAACGTGCCGCAAAACTATTCCAGTGGTTACTGGAAGCTGATCTCGGCATGAAGGGAAGCCGCTCCACGCGAGGACACTTCACCCTGGAACACCTGTTCCTGAAACTTGCCACCAAGAGTTCCACGGCACGTACGCGAGCATCGTAAGACCGCCCCGGGAATGATCTTGTCACGCCGGGATGGCTTTCTTACCATTCGCATCCTCGCTGATCTCGTTTCCGTTCCGCGCGTTCCTGGAGCCACGATGAAAACAAACATTCTCTTGCAGCTAAATTACCTGGTCGCCGTGGGTTGTCTACTGACCGTGGGCTGCCAGGGCCGTACTGTCTCTGACCCGATCCAGGCTCTCCCCACGCCCGGACCCGCCACAACCTCGATAAAGGCTCAACCAGGGAGCCCCACTGGCGTCGGACATCATGTAGCCAACCCGGTTCACCGGATCTGCTGCCAGGTCGCGCCAGCACTGGCCCAACAGCCCCAGGTCGACAGCGTCCAACCTGTCTCTTACTACCAAGACCCGATTGCGAACGAGGCCGCTCAGCTGCAGGCAAACCAGTTCCCTTCTCCAGAGGAAACCCTGCAGCAGCCACTGCCCGTGAATCCAGGGTCCCCGGTGACTCCCTGATTTCCTGTCCCCCTGCCCTGCCCTCACGCCGGCCCTCGTAGTGGATATAATCATCGACGACAGCCGGTTCCGTTTAACACGCTTTTCCTAATGCAGGTTTCAGGGCCATGAGTCATTACGATGCCATCGTGCTGGGAACGGGCGGAGTGGGCAGCGCAGCCCTCTATCACCTGGCTCAGCGTGGCCTGTCCGTGCTGGGACTGGATCGGTTTACCGGCGCCCACGACCGCGGCAGTTCTCATGGTCATACACGAGTGATTCGCAAGGCTTACTTTGAGCATCCCGACTACGTACCCCTGCTGATCGAAGCCTACCGGTTATGGAAAGCATTGCAGCAGGTAACTGGACAATCTCTTTACGTACCGGCGGGCCTGCTGAACGTGGGGCCTGCCGAGGGAAACATTGTCCAGGGAATCCGGGCCAGTGCTGCCGAGCATGATCTACCGCTGGAGCAACTGACGGCTGAAGAGGTCGCGAAGCGTTGGCCGGGCTACACAGTACCCGAGGGCTACACGGCCCTGTTTGAAGAGGAAGCGGGGTTCCTGATGGTGGAACGGGCGGTCCAGGCGCACCTTGACCAGGCGCGCCTGGCCGGTGCTACCTGCCTGACCGACCAGGTTGTCTTGGACTGGTCGGTCTCCGGATCAACGGTCACCGTCCGGACCGAGTCGGACACGTTTGAAGCAGACCGACTGGTGATCACGGCGGGATCCTGGACGATGGATTTACTGGGCGACCTGGAATTTTCCCTGCAGGTTCTGCGCAAGCCATTGCACTGGTACCGGGTGCCGCCCGATTGTTACCAGTGCAGCCAGGGCGCACCCACTTTTTTTTACGATACTCCGGCTGGGTATTTCTATGGCTTCCCAGCAATTGATGGACGCGGCTTGAAGGTGGCTCGGCATACGGGTGGCCAGCTCGTGGCCGATCCGCTCCAGGTGGACCGTTCGCTGGACACGGAGGAACAGGTCCAGGTTGCCGCTTTCCTGGGAAAATTCTTACCGGAGGTAACTGGCGAGCCGACCGACCATGCGGCCTGTCTTTACACGATGTCGGCGGATGAACACTTCATTGTCGATCGTCATCCTGAGCATGACCAGGTGGTCTTTGCGGCTGGTTTATCGGGGCATGGATTCAAGTTTGCCACAGTGCTGGGCAAGATCCTGTCCGACCTGGTAGCAGACGGAACGACAACGCTTCCAGTCGGCTTTTTAGGGCATGATCGGCCTGGTTTACGTGCGGATTAAAGGGGCCTGGCGCGGGTGTCGAGGCAGCCTGGTCTGTTGACAAGTGGGCGGTTGGTGGGGAAACTGGAGGGTGTCTGGTAAGTCGTTTGTCTGTCGCAGATGAGTTGGCTTGCTTGTTTGTTTTGGCCCCCTTCGTCTAGTGGCCCAGGACACTGGATTCTCAGTCCAGAGACAGGGGTTCGACTCCCCTAGGGGGTACTGATGCCACGTCCGTTAGGGTGCAGGGTGCTGCAACCAGCGGCATGTGGCTCTTTTTATGGGTGGGCAGGTCGGCGTTGCAGCCTGGTGCTGCACCATGCTGCACTCCATCTGCACTCAACTGCTGGCTCTGATTGTGTCGTTTCGTGGCGATTTCAAAATCGCCATCGGTGGCATGCAGGTAGTGTGACTTTGCGATCGCTTCGCTGTTACCGATGAAGGCTGTCACTGCGGTCATGCGGAGACAGGATTCAAGATCGTTCTGCTTGGACACTCGTAAATTTTGGATCAGCCTCGGCCACGGTACTAATCCAGCCCGCTTGATGATCTTCTGGAACGTGGTCCTTAGATTCGTAACCTTCCGTAGCGTGGGGAGAACGTACTGGCTCTTATCTGGGGTAACCTCCCACATTTCGTCCAACTCTTTCCGGATCCAGCACAGGGGAATCTGGCGTGTAGGCTTCCCTTGCTTAGCGGTTTTAGGCGAACGGACGGTAAAACGGTCAGTCTCCCAGTCTACGTCCTCCCACTTCGCCAGCAGCGGCTCCGAATAACGCATTCCACCGTTACGCCACATCGCTATCAACAAACGCCATTCTGCTGATGACGCATGTTCCTTGCATTTTTCGATGAACTCCTCTGGAACATAAAAGAACTTCTCGTCATTTTTCATTGAGCCTGCAGAAATGTCCTTAAAGACATTTCTGGATACGATGCCGTATTTCTCAGCATTTCCGAAGAATTGGCGACAGTCCTTTATTTCCTTCGCAACTGTTTGCGTTGACCTCTGTGCGAGTTGTTCCCGCCGATAATCCTCTGCTTCCCCCACGCTAATCGTGTGCATGTATTTTTTATACCCAAAAAACTCCACCAAGTGATCACGACAATAACGCATGTTCCGGCGTCGATGTACACTCCACTCCGAGTCCATCTTCTTTAGGTAACTGTCACAGAATTCACCCAGCACAGCGAACCTTCTCGCTGATAACAAACCCTGCTCTTCTAACTTGTCACGCAAGCCCTCCAGCCCAAGTTCATCCAATTGTGTCTGCAGTGTGCTCGTGAGTGGCTCGCCGTACAAATAGCAACGCTCCAGCTCATCAACAATTGAGAGAATACGTGTACGGCTCGCCTTAGATTTCAATGCGCCAGCGGGAAAACAAAATGATGATCGTTCATTCTGCTTATGTGCAAACCACAATCGCCATCCATTACGCTGTTTACTAAACCGTGCCATGATCTCACTTACCTTTCTTCCCCTTGGGGGGTTCCAGCGTCACACGCAGCCCGAGATACACTGATAGGCGATCGAGGGCGTCCATGGAGAGCCCTCGATGCCC
>Ga0163108_10000473_pt1 | contig 29918 bp, 23 predicted proteins | sample Fk1155metaG_FD_109644 | JGI IMG/M metagenome (GOLD analysis project Ga0163108, IMG submission 109644) | Marine microbial communities from the Central Pacific Ocean - Fk160115 155m metaG | ecosystem: Environmental > Aquatic > Marine > Oceanic > Photic zone | place: The Central Pacific Ocean...
ACGGCTCTCCCTCGCCCGATGGATTATCATGACCGATGATCGTGTAGGCGAACTGCGGCAGCGTCTGCAGATCCGTCTCCCATGTGACCACAAGCTTGCCCCGCTTGGGCAAGTGCAGCTTGGCCGACTTTAGTTTGACCGCCTCATACTTCGGCTTGGCGTCCTTTCGCTTGATCTTGTGCTGCGACGGGTTGTCCGCGCTTGGGCTGGTGTCCTTCCCTCCGGCGGTCATGAAATAAAAGGAGCCGTCATCATCGCTGGCAACGCCTCCATCCCAGTTCGTCTTGAAATTGAACGAACGCTTCCCCGGCACAAGATCCCAGTGGTTCACCGAGTAGCGTCCGCCGCCGAACGCATGCCATTGGCCATCCAACTTGCGCTTCCACCCGCCCCGCAGGTTCGTCGTTCGAGGTTTGCTGCCTGTGTTGAGCCAGTCCTCAATGAACGCATCCGTGCTACCCTTGAAAAATGCCTCCTTTGCAGCGACCTCCATCGTCACCAAATGCGTCCACTGCCTCGTCTTTCCCGAGCGCACCCAATAGCCGTAAAAAGTGTGCTCGCCGACTGGCCAAGCGCGGGATAACAGCGTATACCAAGTATCGGTTTCCCATCCCAATTCAAAGTTCCACGACTTAAGACCAGTTCCCTCGCCGCCGAATTTTTCCGTCAACGTTCCCGCGCCCCGGTGTACGGCTCGAATCGGGGCGCTGTGTTCCTTGTGATCCCAGATGGAAAAAATGTAGATGTGACCTTTCGGGTGCGCCTGAATCCCCGCATAGCCGGCCGCCCGGCCGCGCCAGCCAAGCGCCTCGTAGTAGGTGTACATCGCCTCACCCGATTTAGGAACGCGGACTTTGTTGATCACAATGTCCCCGTCGAATCGATCGTCAAAAACAAAGTGCGACGACGGCGCGGAGTTTTGCGCAACAACAACGAATGCAGTGGACAGAAGTAAAAACGCCAGGGAGAATTTCTTCATCATGAGAGTGTGCAAATCGGCTTGCAGACACCAAGCGCGTTGGATAAATCTACGCAACCGGCTCACGCCCAGCTATCCGTCATCCACCACCAACCGTCGAGATGTTTTTCCTTAAAAACCCAAAACACACGCGAAGAAATCGCGCAGCAACAATGCAGGATCACCTGACCTTGACGGTGGGAATTCTACTGGCTGCTTCTGCCTCTTTTGCGGAAGATCTCATCACGCTCAACACGAAAAACGACGGCTATCGCGGCATTTGGTACATGAACCAACCGCTGAAGTCGGTTTACAAATACAAGTACAGCGGTGGCTTGGGCACCTATTGCGCCAAACATAAGCCGCTTGCGGTCTATTGCGACACCGTCAACAAGACTTTTTTCTGCTATGGCGGCACGTCCAAGGCAAACAATCGCAGTTTGATACACATGGTGTCTTACTACGATCATGAAAAAAAGGTCGTCCCTCGTCCCTCTATCCTTCTGGATAAAAAGACCGGCGACGCGCATGACAACCCGGTCATCTCTGTGGATGCCAAGGGGCATATCTGGATTTTTTCGACATCTCACGGCACCGACCGACCCTCATACATCCATCGAAGCAGGAAACCGTACGACATCGACGCATTCGAACTAGTTCCTGCCACCAGACTGCAGGATGGCAACCAAGTCGCGATTAATAACTTCTCCTATTTTCAAGCCTGGCATCTTTCACAAAAAGGATTTGTCTGCTTCTTCACTAAGTACGGTTGGGGCGCTGACCGAGCCTTGGCCTTCATGACAAGCTCAAACGGCGTGGAATGGTCGGAGCGGCAACGACTGGCCTCCATCGCACGCGGCCATTACCAAGTCAGCGGTGTCACTGGGGAAAAAGCCGGTTCCGCATTCAATTATCATCCCAAGAAAGGAGGGCTGAACTACCGGACCAACCTGTATTATGTAGAAACTCACGATCTTGGCAGAAGTTGGCAAACCGTCGACGGACAACCCTTGAAGATGCCGCTCACGTCAGAAACCAATCACGCCTTGGTTCACAACTACGAAAAGGAAGCGTTGAAGGTTTACCTCAAGGATATCCGATTCGACGAGCAGGGCCAACCGATCATCCTGTACATCACCAGCAAAGGCTTCGAATCCGGCCCCATGAATGACCCGCGTACATGGATGCTTGCCTATTGGAACTCTGGAAAGTGGAGGTTTCTAGAAATTACCACCTCAGACAACAACTACGACATGGGTTCGCTCTACATCGACAACGACAGTTGGCACGTCATCGGCCCAACAGAGACTGGCCCGCAACCTTACAACCCAGGCGGCGAAATGGTACTTTGGGAAAGCCATAATAATGGCGAGACTTGGAAAAAAAGCAAGCAGTTGACCCGGCACAGCAAACGTAATCACACCTACGCACGCGCCCCGATCAATGCCCACCCTGATTTCTACGCCCTTTGGGCGGACGGCCACTGCAGGCAACCATCCGAATCGAATTTGTATTTCTGCAACAGGGACGGCGATGTGTATTTACTGCCCAGCCAGATGTCCGAGCAGTTCGAGAAACCAGCGCTCGTTGATCCAGACTCTTTCGTAAACGCGATTAAGCCGAATCGCTGAACGAAATCACGAGCATCCCCGGGGATGTGACGCCTTGGCCAAGCACTCGCGTTACTTCGCCCCGCAAGAGCTTATTTTTTGCTTCAATCCTGACGCCCGAAACCGGAAACTGCGCATGACAACATGTGCAGAGACAACGCCAACCGACATCCATCCACGTTCCTATGGATCGTAATCCTGTCGATCATCGCCGCTGTCCTCCTGATCATCAACCTCGCCGACACCCCCGAACCGACCGACCAAGCGCTTGGTCAGACGCGCCCGCCATTCGCCGCCACCCTGCCGCAACGCAGTAAAGACGCCGAGTACACCGGCTCGGCCTCATGCCGCGAATGCCACGCAGAGGAACACCAAAGCTGGCACGCCTCGCACCACAGCCGCATGACGCAACTCATGTCCCCCGAGACTGTCCAAGCGGCGTTCGACGGCCGCCCGTACGAGTTTCAAGGCGAACGCTTTACCATGCACCGACGTGCCGAAGAATACTGGGTCACCATCGAAAGCGTCGACGCTGCATCGGACGGCCTCGACCCGGGAGCACTGCACTTGCGCATGGGCATGGTGACCGGTTCACACCACATGCAGGTTTTTTGGCTACCCGGCATGATGGGCAACCTGCAGATCGGATTTCCCTTCTCGTGGCTCATCGAGGACCAACGCTGGGCACCGCGCAACAGCCTGTTCATCCGCGATCCGCACACAGTTATCAGCAAGGAGAACTGGAACATGAGCTGCATCCGCTGTCATGTCACCGGGCCGCAGCCGAGGCCCAACGAGGCGGCACAGCGCTTCGAAACACGCGTTGCCGACCTAGGCATCTCTTGTGAAGCGTGCCACGGCCCAGGCCGGCGACACGTCGATCGGCAAACGCACCTGGCCAAGCTGCCCGAGCCCGAACGCCAAGCGGCACTTGACGCCGAGCCACTGGCTATCGTGCAACCGGCTGACCTTGACCACATCCGCAGCTCGCATGTTTGCGCCTCGTGCCACGGGATGAAGTGGTTTGACAAAAACGAAGCATGGACAGAGCACGGCTTCCGCTACCGCCCAGGCGATGACCTCGAGCAAACCACTCCCATCATCCGTCCCACCGAGATCAACAATCAGCCGTGGCTCAAGCCGGTACTTGAGAAAAACCCAAGACTGCTCGGCGACTTCTTCTGGTCGGACGGCCACATCCGCGTACCCGGCCGTGAGTACAACGGACTGCTCGAGTCGCCGTGCCACCAGAGCGGGGAGATGTCGTGTGTCAGTTGCCACTCAATCCACGAAAGCGATCCCAATGATCAACTCGCCGATGGTATGCGAGGCAACAAAGCCTGCCTTCAGTGCCACGACGACATGGCTGCCGAACTCACCGCGCACACCCTCCACGCGGGCGACTCGCCCGGTAGCAACTGTTACAACTGCCACATGCCACACACATCGTACGGGCTGCTCACCGCCATTCGTGGTCATACCATCGAGACCCCCAACGTGGCCACCACCCTCGAGACCGGCCGACCAAACGCCTGCAACCTGTGCCACCTTGACAAGACGCTGGACTGGACTGCCGAACAGTTGGCCAAACGCACCGGACAAGCCAAACAAGACGTGCCAGCGCAACACCACACGACCGCCGCCTCGGTACTCTGGCTGCTCAAGGGCGATGCCGGCCAACGCGCGCTCGCCGCATGGCACATGGGCTGGAAACCGGCACACCAAGCCAGCGGCAGCGCTTGGCAGCCGCCGCTGCTTGCCGAGTTGCTCAACGACCCCTACTCTGCCGTCCGCTACGTGGCACACAAGGCTTTGACTCGCCAGCCGGGGTACAGTGGTTTCGAGTACGACTTCGTTGCCGCCGAAACCAAGCGCTTGACCAAACGGGAGGAGGCCCTGGCCAAGTGGAAACCACCGACCGGAGATACACCGGCAAACCCAGCTACCGTGCTGCTGGCCGCCAACGGCCAGCGGCTGACCAACCAAGTGCAGCAACTCATCGACACGCGCGATAACCGCCCAATGCGATTGCGGGAGTGAGGGTGGTTTTAACTTTCCAGCCGAAGCCGCCTCCGCGATAATTTTGTCTCTCTAACGATGGACTTGCACCGGACATCGAACGGCCAAAGCCGGGCCTTCACGCTAATTGAGTTACTGGTGGTAATCGCCATCATTGCGATTCTCGCAAGCCTGCTGCTGCCGGCTTTGGCTCGGGCCAAAGAGCAAGCCCATCGCACCACCTGCAAAAACAACAGCCACCAATGGCTTCTATCACTGGCGATGTACGCTGGCGACAACGACGAGTTCTTCCCGCCCGGTGGCTCCACAAGCCCGTATTGGAACTCAGTCTGGTTTCGCGACACGATGACCAACAAGTACCACATTCGACGCTCAATGTTTTACTGTCCATCCAACCGGAGTTGGAACCGTAATGACTTTTGGACCTGGCCGGGCAACCGCGACTCGGTGATGGGCTACTTTTATTTTGCTGGAGAGAAGCGCTTTTCGGACGATCGGTCTTTATTTCAGGAAAGTGTCCGAACGCCGGCTTTTGCGGTCAAAACGACAGACAACCCTCACTATAAGGTGATTTGGGCCGACCTGAACCGAAAACATCAAGGCTCCTGGGGTCGACCAGGTGATCCCAACCCACTGATGCGGGGCGTCAACCACTACAACGACCGAGGCAGCGAACCTGACGGAGCAAACGAAGGATTTGTAGACGGCCACGTCGAGTGGATCAAGGGCAACACCTTCCGCGATAAGCCAAAAATGATGGGCTTTTTATACTTTTAATGCAGTTCACAAAAGGAGCCAATGTTACAAAATTGCCACAACAAAAAAAGTTCTTGCCGGAAAGAAAAAAAAATGTAGATTGGTCTGCATCTCGCACGGCGTGTGAATGTGAGCGCTGTCGTGGGATTCTACTATTATCTGACATTACATTCTCTGAACTATCCCCGGAGGGGTTGCAGGTTTCTTCAACCTGGCCCCTCCGGATTCGTTTTTAGCCCCCAGATTAAAAGAGTTAACAGAGGGCCTACTGTATTTACTTTCAACTCTTTATCCATTACAAGTCTGTGCCAGACAATGAGAAAAAAAATCCAGAAAACAAAGCGCTTTTAGATCGATTTTCAGAATCAATTTGTATTGAAGTATGATATATAATCGTGAAAACCTGCTAGTCCGCTCCGTTCAAAACCCAGAAGATCCCGATTTAATTCTCGATATCTCTCCCGAATCGGCTGGGTGGGATTTCATCTCATTTCAAGTGCGAAAATTGCACCAAGGGAGTTGTTGGACGTATTCGACCGGCAACAACGAACTAGCGTTTGTTAACCTAACCGGACGTTATAGAGTCGAATCCAACCGGGGCCAGTGGACGGGAATTGGAGGACGCAACACTGTTTTCGAAAGCGGCGCACACGCCCTTTATCTCCCCCGTAACACTGAATTCACTGTTACGGCAGAACAACCCGGTGAATTTGCAGTTGCTTGGGTGCCGGCCACGCAGGACCACGATCCTTGGTTGATCCAACCCGGGCAAGTGACAAGTGGAATCCGTGGAGGAGACAATGTAAGCCGCCAAATCAACGATCTACTGCCGCCAGGATCTCCCGTGGAAAAATTGGTCCTGGTTGAAGTCTATACCCCCAGCGGTAACTGGAGCAGTTACCCTCCTCACAAACATGATAGACACATTGAGGATCAGGACGGAAAACTGATCGAAGCCGACCTGGAAGAGGTTTATTATTATAAAATCGATCGTCCCGAAGGGTATGCCTATCAGCGAATCTACACAGATCACAATTCGCCCATTCATCAGGCAGGAAATCCGATAGACGCATTGATACGTGCTGAAGATAACTCAGCAGTTCTCGTTCCGGAGGGCTACCATCCGGTAGTTAGCGCGCCGGGCTATACCACCTACTATTTAAATGTTCTGGCGGGCAGCGCCCAAAGCTTGGCCAACCAGGATGATCCTAAATTCAGTTGGGTCAAAGAAAAGTACCGGAAGACAGACGATAGATTGCCGCTCTATTAGCCCAAACTCCGTAACCCCCTGCTTGATGAACACACCGGAACTGAAATACGACACGGTTCACATGGGCCGATCTTCCATTGATCTTTACAGTAACAACATCGGAGCCGCTTTTGTAGATATCAAAAGTTTCGCTGCCTATGTAGGAGGGTCGCCGACAAATATCAGCGTGGGCGCTCGACGACTGGGCTTGAACTCGGTGCTGCTGACCGGTTTAGGTCAGGATCCCGTCGGTGATTTCATTCTTAATTATCTGGAACAGGAAGCTGTTGTCACACAGTTCATCAAGCGAAAACCAGGGTATCGCACCAGCGCTGTAGCTCTTGGAATCGAACCGCCAGATCGGTTTCCTCTGGTCTTTTATCGTGATCGATGCGCCGACTTTGAATTGAACATCGATGATGTACTTGCAACGCCGATCACAGAAGCCAAGGTGTTCCAGTTCGCGGGAACTAATCTAGGCAGAGAGCCGAGCCGAAGCGCCACTCTATTCGGAGCCGAGTTGGCGCACCAGAATGGTATCGAAGTAGTGCTAGACATCGACTTTCGCCCGGATCAATGGCACGACCCCAGAGCATTCGGTATCGCAATACGCTCCGTCCTCCGGGCGGTCGATATTGTTATCGGTACCGAAGATGAACTCAATGCCGCGATGCTGGTGGACCACACACAAGTGGAGACTACTGATTCTGTCTCCGACACCAAGGTGGAGGGCAACGTAGACGAGGCCATACGAAGGCTGTTATCCATGGGCCCCAAAGCGGTATTGAGAAAACAAGGTGATCGTGGCGTGTGTGTTTACCTCAGGAAAGAATCAGGAGAAATAGAATCGATCGAAGCTCCAGGGTTCCCCGTGGAAATCCAGAACATTCTTGGGGCCGGAGATGCCTTCGCTGCCGGTTTCCTTTATGGACACATAAATGGCTGGGGGTGGTATCGATCAGCAAGGCTTGGAAATGCCTGCGGAGCCATCGTTGTCACCAAACACGGATGCGCCAACTTTATGCCGACCTATGACGAAGTTATGAAATTCACAGAGACCCATGGCGGCATCGAATAATCTACTCGAAATCAAAAGTAATGAGCACTCAAACTGAACGCCTGACAATGGCGCAGGCCCTAATCAAGTTCCTCATCAACCAGCACGTGGAGCGAGATGGCATAGAACATCGTTTTTTTGGCGGTTGCTTTGGCGTCTTTGGCCACGGCATCATAAGTGGGATAGGGCAGGCATTGCAGCAATACCCCACATTGCGATACTACCAGTCACGAAATGAACAGGCGATGGTGCATACTGCGATCGCCTACGCCAAAATGAAGAACAGACTGCAAACACTAGTCTGCACCTCCTCAATTGGACCGGGAGCCACCAATATGATCACCGGCGCTGCGGTCGCCGCGACAAACCGTCTGCCGGTACTCCTGCTTCCAGGCGACATCTTCGCACGGCGTAATGTGGCCCCGGTCTTGCAGCAACTGGAGTCTGAACATGCACAGGACATTTCGGTCAATGACTGTTTCAAACCAGTCAGCCGTTATTGGGATCGACTTTACAGGCCGGAGCAACTCCTGACCTCCATGCCGGAAGTTATGAGGACATTAACCAGCCCTTCGGATACAGGAGCCGTCACTTTGGCATTACCGGAAGACACACAGACGGAGGCGTTCGATTATCCAGCAGCATTCTTTGACAAGCGTGTCTGGTCAATCCCCAGAAACCGGGCGGATAATGCGGCCGTTATCCGGGCCGCAGAAATGATTCGCCAAGCGAAACGCCCACTGATTGTTGCCGGTGGAGGAGTGATCTACAGTGAAGCCAACGATGCCCTCAAGCGCCTTGTTAATCAAACCGGCATTCCGGTTGGTGAAACCATGGCCGGAAAAGGCAGCCTGCTTTACGATGAACCGCTCAACCTTGGCGCCATCGGCGTCACTGGCAACTTCGCAGCCAACCGGATTGCCAGAGATGCCGATTTGGTCATAGGTATCGGAACCCGTTACAGCGACTTTACGACGGCCAGCAAAACAGCGTTCCAATGCCCCGGAGTCAAGTTTATCAACATCAACGTAACCTCCTTCGACTCCTACAAGCATTATGCGTTACCTCTAATTGGGGATGCCCGGGCGGTACTTGAGGATTTAAGCACACTAATTGGAGAGTATCGGGTGGCCTCCGATTACCGAGAGCAGTGCACGCAACTGCATAGCGAATGGGAGACCGAGGTCGATCGTATTTATAGCATTCGAAATAAACCTCTACCAAGCCAAGGAGAACTTATAGGTGCAGTAAACGAACTAAGCGATCCGAACGGTGTAATGATCAATGCGGCCGGGAGCATGCCCGGGGATCTACACAAGCTATGGCGAACCCGGCACTCAAAAAACTTCCACCTTGAATATGGATACAGTTGCATGGGCTATGAAATTGCAGGTGGCCTTGGCATTAAGATGGCGGATTCTTCGCGGGAAGTTTACGTCATGGTTGGTGATGGCAGCTACCTCATGCTGGGCAATGAAATCATCACTTCAATTCAGGAAGGTTTCAAATTAACGATCCTCATGATGGATAACTCCGGGTTCAACAGCATCGGCGGCTTGAGTCGCTCACTCGGACAGGATGGGTTTGGCACGCGTTACGCCTTCCCCAAAGAGCAGCGACTACCCAGCGATGGGGACGGCGAGGACGTGAAGGCACTACCCGTAGACTTGGCGATGAGCGCAAAAGCGTTGGGGGCCCATGTCATCGAATGTGAAACTTTGGATGATTTCCAGAAAGCGTTGCAGGATTCCAAGAGCATCGATCATACAACGGTCATTTATATTCGAAATGATCGTTACGTGGGAGTGCCCGGTTATGAAAGTTGGTGGGACGTACCAGTGGCTGAAGTCAGTGAGATGGAATCTGTACGTGCATCCCGAACACGCTGGGCAGAAAAACGGCCATCGGAAAAGTATTTTCTCTAGTGCAGCAGTAACAGCCGGCACGATTCAGAGATCATGACCAACATATGCATCGGCAATGCACCTTGCTCTTGGGGCAGTTTGGAATTTGAAGGTCTGGAGGGAGGCAGCATCGGTTACTCGCAAATGCTAGATGAACTCGCTGAGACCGGTTATCAGGGCACCGAACTTGGGGACTGGGGTTTCATGCCCACGAATTCAGATGAACTGCGTCAGGAATTAAAACATCGCAACTTGACGCTCTTGGGAGGATTTGTACCCGTGGCATTGAGATATCCAGAGCAGCATGCACCCGGCTTGGTTAATGCCCTTAAAACTGCGAACCTCATGGCAGAGGTACATCAAAAAGGAGAGAGTAAAACAGCACCTTTCCTGGTGCTCTCCGATGAGAATGGTGCCAATCCAAAACGCACTTTAAATGCCGGCCGAATCACCCCCGAACTCAGCCTTAGTCAGGCGGAGTGGAAGAGTTTCTCAGATGGAGCCAGCCAAATCGCAAAGCAAGTCAAAAAACAGACCGGGCTTCGCACCGTGTTTCATCATCATTGCTCGGGATTTATTGAGACGCCAAATGAGATCGAGCAGTTGCTTGATTTGACAGATCCTGAAGTTTTGGGATTGGTTTTTGACACGGGCCACTACATTTATGGCTCTGGACATGAGGGCGAGGAGACTATAACCCAAGGATTGAACCGGTTTGCAGATCGCATCTGGTACATTCATTTCAAGGATTGCCATCCAAAAATTGCACAAGCAAGCCGTGAAGAAGAAAGAGATTATTTTGAAGCCGTGAAACACGGGGTGTTTTGTGAATTGGGACAGGGCGGTGTCGATTTCAAAGCTGTCAAGAATTGGCTGGAATCGCAACATTACAGCGGATGGGCCCTGGTTGAACAAGACGTGTTGCCGGGCATGGGAAGTCCCAAGGCAAATGCCCGTCGTAATCTGGAGTATCTCCGCTCTATTGGATTTTGATTTTTATGGAAGGCGATGCTCTACAAATTGGCCTCATCGGGGCAGGCAGGATAGGGCAGGTACATGCACAAAACCTATCACGATTCATTCCACAGTCTAGCCTCTGTATGGTAACGGACATCGTCGAGGCAAACGCTATCGCCTGCGCTCAACGATTCGGCATTCCGCACACCAGCGCTGACTACCGTGAAATATTAAATAATCGCGACATCGATGCAGTAATCGTTTGTTCAAGTACGGATACGCACGCCTCTATCATCGTTGAGGCGGCAAAAGCCCGGAAACATGTGTTTTGTGAGAAACCTATAGATTTCAATCTTAACCGCATCGACACCGCTCTGGAAGCTGTAAATCAGGCTGGCATCATTTTGCAGATCGGATTCAACCGGCGGTTCGACTCAAACTTTCGGCGAATTCAAAAGGCAGTGGCTAGTGGTGAAATAGGAAAGCCTCAGCAACTTCACATTGTCAGCCGGGATCCAACCCTACCACCCAGAGACTATCTCCAGAAATCAGGCGGCATCTTCATGGATATGACCATTCATGATTTTGACTTAGCTCGTTTTCTCATTGGTGCTGAAGTCACTGAAATCTACGCCACCGGAAATACCCTCATTGATCCCACAATTTCAGAAATTGGCGACTTGGATACAACCATGATTCTATTGAAGTTCGCTAATGGAGCCATGGGGGTTATTGCAAACAGCCGACAGGCTGTCTACGGCTACGATCAAAGAGCGGAAGTGTTTGGAAGCGGCGGCCAGATCGCCAGTAGCAACGTGCATCCCAATTCCACGGAGATTGCAGTCGAAAACAGAATCTACAAAGATCCACCGTTGAACTCCTTTATAGATCGCTATAGGGAGAGTTTTTTAGAGGAAATGAGACAATTCGTTGAAGTCTCCATGAATGGAGGCCCCTCACCTGTTTCAGGAACAGAGGCGAGAATACCGGTGGTGATGGCGGAAGCGGCTCTCCTCTCCTGTCAGGAGAACCGTCCGGTACGTTTGGAGGAAATACGATAAGCTCAATACATTTTCCGCACTCGTGAAAGTAACGGTTGTTGTCAGCTTCCAAAGCGAATAACGGGTAGCCAAGAGATCACGACTCCGGCCAATAACGTTCTGTGACAACTCTTGCCTCAGTAAAAAAATGCACCACCTCTTTGCCCTGTGCCTTTACGTCGGCATAAATGGATGCCTTCATGCCGCCGAACGGAAGTGAAGCCACCGGTGCTGGTATCCCCACGTTCACCCCAACCATGCCGACCCGTGTCCGGAGTTTGAACTCGCGGGCATGGTGACCGTTTTGGGTATAGATGGAAGCTCCGTTGCCGTATTGGTGGTCGTTGATAATCTGGATCGCCTCGTCAAGCGTTGCAACCTGAATGATCACCACTACCGGCCCGAAAATTTCTGTTTGATGGATTTTCATGCCCGGCTTGACACCTGTGAAAACAGTCGGGCCGATGAAGTGTCCTCCTTGGCAGCCCTTCACCTCAAAATCACGGCCGTCCAATGCCAAGGTCGCACCTTCATCTACACCAGCTTGAATCATGCCGGAGATAAACCGCTTGGCCTTGGCCGAAATTACTGGCCCCATCAACATCGACTCATCCGCAACGGCAGGGTCGAGCGGAGACGCTACCAGCACTTTTTGCGAGGCTTCCAAAAAAGCGCCGGTCACATCCCGGCAAACCTCATCGCCCACACAAACAATCGCCGAGGAAGCCATGCATCGCTGTCCAGCGCAACCATAGCAGGAGGAGATCATATTTTGGATGACAGAATCCATCTTCGCGTCCGGCATCACGACGAGGTGGTTCTTCGCACTCCCCAAAGCCTGAAATCGTTTATTAGTCTCAGCTGAACGTACCGCCACTGTTCGGCAAACTTGGGATGTTCCAACAAACGAGATCCCCTGAACATCCGGATGTTCCAAGAGTCGTTCCGCTGCCACCCGATCACCATTAACAAGGTTAAACACCCCAGCCGGAAAACCGCAATCGTCAATCATCTCCGCCACACGCTGCATGCTGCATGGCGCCTGCTCCGAAGGCTTGACCACATACGTATTGCCCGTGGCAAGGGCGTAAGGGATAAACCAAAAAGGCACCATAAGCGGGAAATTGAACGGCGCGATCATTCCGAACACTCCCAACGGAAGACGCAGTACCTCGCCATCGATGCCTACGGCACCAGCAATTAGTTTGTCTCCCTGCAGAAGAACCGGCATTCCACAGGCCACCTCCGCATTTTCCAATGCTCTTTTGACCTCTGCTTGAGAATCTGGCAGGGACTTGCCGTTCTCCTCAGATATCAAACGAGCCAGTTCGTTGCTGTTGTGACGAAGCCGCTCAACCAGTTTGAAGAGAAACTCGCTACGCCGTGAAACTGGTGTGGCGCTCCACTGTGGAAATGCCGCCTTGGCAGCTGCGACAGCCTGATCAGTTTGTTCAAACGAAGAGAGCGGCACCCGGGTTATCGCTTGGCCAGTGGCAGGATTCTGCACCTCACAATACTCCTGGATATCGGAACTGACCCAAGCTCCTCCGATGTAATTCTTCAAGTCTATGTTTCTCATAAATTTCTGCAATCAATTGAAGCACAGCCAGCACTTCGTCGAGTTGTCTTCATGTTGCCGAAATGTGCATTTATATGATCATAAAAATGGCAGGATAGTGGAACAATACCAACTGCCTTTGACTGTTTCAAAATGACCGAACCGACGCGCTGGATGTTCTTGGAGACATCGTGAAATGCTCCTCCTATTGGCCCGGATCTGTCAGCGTAGTTCACCGGCGAGTCAGCACAGCAACTTCGTGCAACCTGAAAACACACCTTGCCGATCACCTGACCCAAATGGTGGGCACAGCCTATATTTATCGTTTCCAGCGTCAAGCCTAGAAGACGTTGTGTCAAACACGCGATTCACGGCAACGTGTTTGAGTGCTGTCTCGACACATACAGGTCATATCCGGGCGATACAGCCTACTCTGACTCGGGGAAAATGAAAATCTTCCGAGGTGGAGCCTTCTACTGCTCCAGCCGTATCCTGCGCTCCGCATGCCGAGCCGAGGCACAAAAGCCGGACTACCGTTGGGTGCTGGATGGTTTCTGCGTCGTCATCGCGCCGCCGCTTGCCCAAGCGGAAGATTGGCAGGATACCACACCGGAAACCTGAGACAGCCACCCCGTCGCTTGAACTTGACTTCTCCCTGTAAACCTTAACCATGTGTCGCCCCCAAAGAGGGGGGCAGGTAACCTCTCCCAAAGAGAATGACGCTAGGGTTGCTCCCAAACTACAATTTCACACCGATGCTAGCCAACACGGCGGATGCGCCTTACGCTGCCTATCTGCTGCTGGCGATGATGGCGGTGCTGGCGGTGGGGTTTGCGTGCGGACCGCTTGTTCTCTCAGCCATACTCGCACCAAAAAAACCGGGAGACATCAAGGAGGAGCCTTTCGAGTGCGGGCTCGAATCCAAGGGCGATCCGTGGGTGCAATTCAACGTTCAGTATTACCTCTACGCGCTGGCATTTGTGATTTTTGACATCGAGGCGGTTTTCATTTACCCGTGGGCTGTTGTGTTCACTGGTTTATCGTTCGGAGCATTCCTCGCGATGGGTTTGTTCATCCTACTGCTCGCCGAGAGCCTGATCTACTTGTGGCTCAAGGGAGTGCTGACTTGGAAGTGACCCCTTATGACAGCCGAAAATCCCAACGCCGGATTTGACATTGGCGACAACACTCGTGCGGAACTCGAACGAGCGGGGGTCATCGTGTCATCAGTTGATTTCCTTTACAATTGGGCGCGTGGCAACTCGGTGTGGCCGCTGACGTTCGGCTTGGCCTGCTGCGCGATAGAGATGATCGCCTCGGCGACTTCACGGTTTGATATCTCCCGCTTTGGCTCGGAAGTGTTCCGCCCCACCCCGCGCCAGGCCGACCTGATGATTGTCTCCGGCACGGTTACAAAAAAAATGGCGCCACAGGTTGTTCGCATTTACAATCAAATGCCGGAGCCCAAGTGGGTCATCGCGATGGGGGCCTGCGCCATTTCCGGCGGACCATTCAAGCAGGGCTACAACGTACTCAAGGGCATCGACCGCTACATACCTGTCGATGTTTACCTGCCAGGCTGTCCGCCACGTCCGGAGGCAGTGCTCCAGTCGCTCAACTACTTGCAGGAGAAAATCCGCACGCAGGACATCAAGAGCGATCCCGCCTTCACCCGTGGCCGGCGCCAATACCCGGTGCCAAGCTTTACCGGCACAGATCTCGAACCGCCGTACAACCCTGAGGTATGGCACCCCCCTCACGCCCCTAATCCCAAGCCGATGGAGGAAACCACCGCATGAGCGGAGTTTCCTTCGAATCCGTGCTGGAGCAATTCCCCGGCACGAAATGGGACGAAGCCGCTGGTGCAGTTATTGCGCCACTTGGCCAAGCGCGCGCCGTGGCCGAGTGGCTCTTTGGCCAAGGCGTTGACTATTGCAGCAACGTCACTGGCGTGGATTACCTCGAACGCGAAGTGAAGGAAAAAATAACGAACGACGACGGCGAAACAGAAACCATCACGCGCACCGAGTCGGGCCGAGTCGATGTCGTTTACCACCTTTACTCCATGCGAGACCAAGCCGGTCCGCTGGTACTCAAGCAGCGAACCAGCCGCGACAACGCCGAAGCGGAATCGCTCACACCGGTTTGGCGCAGTTGCGACCTGCAGGAGCGAGAAGTGTACGATTTGTTCGGCGTAAACTTTAAGGGGCACCCAAACCAACGCCGTATCATGATGTGGGATGAATTCGAGGGCCACCCGATGCGGCGCGATTACACCGAGCCATTCGACCACGAGTGGGAACCCACACCACACAACGAAGTTCTGGAGAAACACCAACGGGGGAAGGTTATTATTTGAACGCCTCCACGGAGACCAGCTATGAACTGCTGGAGCAGGACGGCCTCGAGACCAGCCTGCTGGAGGTCTCGATGGGGCCGCATCACCCAAGCACGCACGGCGTGTTTCGAATGGATGTGAAGCTCGATGGCGAAACGGTCGTGGACCTACAGCCGGTGTTTGGCTACCTGCACCGCAATCACGAAAAGCTAGCAGAGAATATGAGCTATCTGGCGAACATGCCCTTCACCGACCGGCTCGATTATTTCAATAGCATGACCAACAACTGGGCCTATGCGCTAGCGGCGGAGCAGTTAGTGGAAATCGAGATACCGGAGCGTGCCGAATACCTGCGCGTCATCATGGCTGAGCTAACGCGGCTGGTGAACCACGTGGCACTGGTTGGTTTTTTTGTAAACGACCTCGGTGCGCTTGGCACGCCGTTGCTGTACGCTTTTCGCGAACGCGAAAAAATCCTCGACCTCTTCGAGCAAGCCAGCGGTGCGCGAATGATGTGCAACTACTTTCGCTTCGGCGGACTGCGCTGCGACGTAACCGAGGATTGGCTCGATGAATGCCGCCGTGTAGTTGATCGGTTTCCAGCATTTCTTGACGAATACGAGCAATTGCTCAGTGAAAACGAAATTATCCTCAGCCGTACGCAAGGCGTAGGTAATTTATCGAGCGAACTGGCGATCAACGCCGGCATCACTGGCCCCATGCTGCGTGCCAGCGGTGTGAGCTATGACCTACGCAAGGTTGACCAATACGGGATTTACGACAGATTCAAGTTTCGCGTGCCATACACCGATGGCGATGTGGGCGACTGCTACGATCGATTCATGATTCGCATGCTAGAGATGCGGGAAAGCATCAAGATTTTAAAGCAGGCGCTCGCTGATATTCCAGAGGGAGATATCATCGGCAAAGCGCCAAAAGTCTTTAAGCCGAAACCAGCCGAAACGTACGGTCGCGTCGAAGGGCCAAAGGGCGAGCTTGGTTTTTACCTGATCGCCGACGGCACGCCAAAGCCGTATCGCTACCGAGTCAGGCCCCCGTCGCTCATCAACCTCACCGTGCTTCGCGACATGTGTATTGGCCAAAAAATTGCTGATACCGTCGTCATCCTAGGCAGCATCGATATAGTCCTAGGGGAGGTGGATCGATGACCTTGCTCGGCAGTGGCATTTTCAAGGGCATGGCGGTAACGTTCCGTAACTTTGTAGGATCCTATTTCCAGAGGGAACGCCTCCCCACGAACGATTACTCGTGGCGAACCGAAGGCAGTTTACCCCAACACGCCGGTGATTACCCAAAGGAGGAAGGGGAGCAACTTCGCGACACCACCACCGTCACCAATTACAGCCGCAACTTCCCGATGCTGCTGCATGATGGTGGCGAACCGGCGGAAACCATCCGCTGTGTTGCATGCCAAATCTGCGAGCGCAGTTGTCCCCCGCAATGCATTTACATTGAGAAAAGCACCGAGAAAAAAGAGGATGCAAGCGGGAAGATGCAGTTTTATCCCGCCACATTTGACATCGACGTATCGGTATGTATGAGTTGCCAAATTTGTGTGGAAGTCTGCCCCTTCGATGCTATTGTAATGAACAGCCAGTTCGAGTTGAGCACACCTAACCGCTTCGGCGGACTGTTGCTCCGTCGAGGGGATTTGCTCAAGAGCAACGACTACTACCATAAGATTCATCCCGAGGAGGCCGCCGCCCGGGACAAGCGGATCGCCGACGAAAAAACCGCTAAGGAAGCCAAGAAAAAAGCGGCCGCTGAGGCCGCTAAAAAAAAGGCAGAGGCAAAAGCCAAGGCTGAAGTCGAAGCCGGCGAAGGGAGGAGCGAATGAGCCTCGAACTCCTGACGGACATTCTCATCGCCACTGTGCCGCTAGCGTTGATTTTCTCGACACTTTTCGCCTTCACAACATGGCTCGAGCGCAAGACTCTCGCGCGAATTCAGAACCGGATTGGCCCCAACAAAGTGGGCATCCCATGCACGCGCATAAGCCTCTTCGGCCTTGGCCAACCGGCCGCCGATGGCATCAAGATGATCTTCAAGGAAGACATCGTCCCGAAGGGTGCCGACCGCCTTTTCCACCTACTCGCCCCCATTCTCGCGTTGATCCCCGCTATGCTTGTTCTATGTTTTCTGCCGCTCAAGTTTCCATGGACCGAGTCTCTCCTGCCCGTGCAGGCGTTTCTACTCGATAGCGCAGTCATTTTCTTTTTCGCCATCACCGGCATCAATACTATCGCCGTCTTTATGGCGGGTTGGGCTTCGCGCAATAAATATTCGCTGCTCGGAGGGATGCGCGCCATCGCGCAAATGGTCAGCTACGAAATTCCTCTTGTTCTTTCAGCCGTGATTGTGGTGATGAGAGTGGGCAGCCTCAACGCTGCAGAAATCGCCGGCGCGCAGGCAGGCGGAAACTGGTTTATATTTTCCCCGTGGGGACTCACTGCTTTCGTCATTTTTTTTATCGCCGCCCTTGCGGAAACCAACCGTTCACCATTCGATCTACCCGAGGCTGAGAGCGAACTCGTCGCCGGCTATTTCACCGAATACAGCGGCTTCAAATTCGCACTGTTTTTCCTCGCCGAATATATTTCGATATTCGCCATTAGCGGTCTGGCCGTAACGCTATTCCTCGGTGCAGGCAACGGCCCTGGCTTACCCAACCTGCCGTGGTTGTCGATTGTCTGCTTCCTCGTAAAAGTATTCGTCCTCATCGCCATTATGATCTGGCTTCGTGGTACCCTACCCCGCCTGCGGGTCGATCAACTCATGGGCTTCGCCTGGAAATTCCTTCTACCGCTTTCAATCGTGAACATTCTCGTGGCTGGCTTCGCCTGGCACGCACAGCAGCAAGAGAACACAATCATCACAGTCATCACATGGTTGGTTGCGATCATAGTCTTGTACTCGACTGCCAAGGGACTGAACCAACTGAGCCGCGCCAAGTTGAAAATGCGTGAGTACAAGTACGCCGAATGAACGGGGAAATTGCATTTTGGATTCTGTCCGCCATCGCTGTGCTTGGAGCACTGGTGGCAGTGCGAAAACGGAACCTTGTTCACGGCGTGTTTGCATTGCTGGTTTTCTTCGCCGGTTTGTCTGGATTATTTTTACTGTTACTCGCGGAGTTCATCGCGGCGGTACAGGTACTCGTGTACATCGGCGCGGTCGGTATCCTACTGTTGTTCGCCATCATGCTTACAGAGCGGGTGGCCGGCGATGATGGTCGTCGAATGACCTCACGCGGCTGGTTTTGGGGACTCTTGGCTGCTACTGCGATTTTTTTAGTCCTGTTGCTGCCTCCTATCCAGCAATGGCCAGCACCGGAAGCTGCACAAACAGTTGAGCCCTCGGTGGAGCAACTGGGCCACAAGTTAATGAACCCGTACGTCATCACGCTCGAGGTGCTTGCGTTACTGCTCACTGCAGCGCTCATCGGCGCTGTCACTGCGGCGCAGGCCGTGCGCTTGGACAAGGAGGATGAACCGCCAGTATGACACTGCACCATTATCTCATTTTGGCAGCAGTACTTTTTACCATAGGATTGATAGGTGCGTTCACACGACGCAACGCCATTGTCGTGCTATTTTCCATAGAAATTATGTTGAACGCAGCAAATCTGAACTTCATCGCCTTCTGGCGCTACAGCGATAACCCAGAGCTGCTCTACGGGATATTGTTTACATTGTTCGCTATCGCCGTGGCTGCCGCTGAAGTGGCTGTGGGCCTCGCGCTGGTAATTGCTGTCTACCGGCACTTCCGCTCCATAGACTTGGAAGTTATGGACACATTAAAGGAAGAATGAATACCACGACCTTGGCCTTCATTCCCCTGCTGCCGTTGGTGGCCGCCGCATTGACATGCGGGCTGCAGAACGGCCGTCGTGCCGCCGTCACGGCCATCGCCGCGATGCTGGGCTCGTGTGGACTAGCACTGGCGGCATTGAACGAGACATGGGGCATGGCAGTGGATACCCACACCACATTCGACATCCCTTGGCTTACTGTCGGTGATACCGCCATTCCGTTTGGTTTCGTGCTAGATCCACTCACTGGCGTTATGGCCGCAATGGTTACATTTGTTGGCCTCCTCATTTTCATCTACTCCGCCAGCTACATGAAGGACGACAGACGCATGGCTCGTTTTTTCTGTTACCTATCACTGTTCGCCGCCGGAATGCTTGGCCTCGTGTTGGCCAACAGCCTGTTACTGCTGTTCATGTGCTGGGAAATTGTTGGCGTCGCATCGTACTTGCTCATTAGTTTCTGGTTCCACAAGCCGGAGGCCGCCGCCGCCGGCAAAAAAGCTTTCATCGTCACGCGCATCGGCGACATGGGTTTTCTCATCGGCATTCTGTTGGCATTCAAGACGACCGGCACGCTAGCGCTTTATGACGGCGGTCAAGGGCTGCTCGAATTACCGATCAGCGCCACTGTACTCGGTCTCAAGTCCTCGGCAGTGATTAGCCTGCTGTTATTCCTCGGCGCGGTGGGCAAGTCCGGCCAGTTACCGCTCCACGTATGGCTACCGGACGCGATGGAAGGGCCAACGCCTGTCAGCGCGCTGATTCACGCGGCGACAATGGTGGCAGCGGGTGTATTTCTCGTCGCTCGAACGTTCCCGTTGTTTGATGTGCCGCTCCTCGATGAGGGAACCCTGAAAACGACTGATGTGGTTGCTTGGATAGGCGCCGTTACCGCACTTATTGCGGCGCTCATCGCCCTTGGCCAATACGACATTAAACGTATTCTAGCCTACTCCACAGTAAGCCAACTCGGCCTGATGATGGTGGGGCTGGGCGTCGGCGGCGTGGCGGTCGGCATGTTTCACTTGCTCACGCACGCCTTCTTCAAAGCGCTTCTCTTCCTAGGTGCGGGCTCGATCATCCATGGTTGCCACGAGGAACAAGACATACGAAAGATGGGCGACATTTGGAAATCCATGCGCGTAACCTCCATTGCCTACCTTTGCGGCACAGCCGCACTAGTGGCATTGCCATTCGTCACCAGCGGTTATTATAGCAAGGACCAAATCCTCGCCGCCGCGTGGAAAGAACCGTTCATGAAACCTGTTTTTTGGATCACCGCAGCAGCCTCATTTCTCACGGCTGTATACATGACGCGCCAGTGCTTTTACGTGTTTGCAGGTAAGTACCGAGGTAGCAAAACACCGCACGAAAGCCCAGTGGCAATGACTGCGCCACTTGTCATTTTGGCGCTGTTCGCCCTCGGCATGGGGATGGTTTTGGAAGAAACAATTTTCGCCAAACTGCAAGGGAAACCTATACACGATAACTTTGTCATCGCCGTAAGCATGGTGGTAGCACTGGGAGGTATAGCCCTTGGCTGGCTGATTTACCGTGGCCGTGCGCTTGGCCAAGCGACTGACCCACTCGCTGTCATGCCGTTCACGCAAAAATTGTGGTTCGATGAGTTGTACTCCGCCACTGTGGGCCGACTGTGGGCGTTAGCCATCGTAATTGGGGAACAACTCAATGAGCTGCTCCTCTTCGTACGCGACTTAGCGGTATTACTCGCGGACAGGATTGGCAACGCCCTCGCTGTCGGCGGAGACCGCAAGTTAATTGACGCGCTGGCCTTCGACGGCATATGCGATCGACTCCGCTCAGCCGGCCATACCGTGACAAGACCACAAAACGGCTTTCTTCCCAGTTACCTCCGCCTCATCGCATTCGGTGCGGTCGCACTGGGGTTACTAGTGTCTTGGTTCAAATGATCACTGCACTCACATTGGCCCCATTAGCTGCTGCCGTCCTTATACTGGCCCTGCCGGAACGTCACGCCCGCTCGGTGTCGCTGGCCGGTGTGCTGGTGTCGCTGGCGCTAGTGTTGTTTATGTTGATACGGTTTGACCCCAATGCCAACGGCCTGCAGTTCAGCGAAAAGGTTGCATGGATTCCCGCGCTTGGCATCGATTATTTCGTCGGTCTCGACGGCGCGAACGCGCTAGTGCTGCTGCTGTCGGCACTCCTCGCACCCCTCGTTGTCCTCGCTTCATGGCGGCACACCGACCGGCCGCGTACCTATTTTGCGCTGCTCAGCCTGCTCTTCACCGGCCTGTTTGGCTCGTTCACCGCGCTGAACTTTTTCCACTGGTTCCTCTACTGGGAAATGGTGCTGGTGCCACCCTTCTTTCTCATCAAGCTCTTCGGCAACGGCGAGGATCGGCACAGTGCTGCACTCAATTTTTTCCTGTTCACGGTGCTGGGCAGCGTGGCGATGCTCCTGGGCTTCCTGTTTTTGTATCAACAAACATCAACTTTTGACTTCATTAAGCTGGCTGAAAAGGACGTCAATGTCAGCCCACTGATTTTCTGCGCGATTGTCTTCGGGCTGTGGGTGAAGGTGCCTCTCGCACCGCTTCACATCTGGCAGGCACCCGCGTATGCCGCCGCGCCTACGCCGGTGGTGATGCTGCTCACCGGAGTGCTGTCAAAGATGGGCGTGTACGGTTTCCAGCGGCTCATAGTCCCTATCTTCCCTAATCAACTGCAGCAGCACGCCGGGGTGCTGATAGCCTTCGCACTGGTGACAATCCTATGGGGTGCATTCCTCGCTTTGCGACAGTCCGATCTCAAGCGTCTGCTCGCCTTTTCTTCGCTCAACCATGTAGCCTACTGCATCCTTGGCGTGGGAGCATTGGGCATGGTGGTGGCAATCGATACGCCGTTGAAGAATCCGCATGAGCTCGCGCGGCAAGGCATTATCCTGCAAATGTTTGCACACGGTCTGGCGGCAGCTGGGTTGTTTTATCTCGTCGGTCTGCTGGAAGAACGCACCGGCTTGCGTGGGCGGAATGACTTCGGCGGACTGAGTTCCGTCACGCCACGGTTCGCTGCGGTATTTTTCACCCTCACATTCTGCTCGCTTGGCCTGCCGTTTATGGCCGGATTTGCGGCGGAGTTTTTGATTTTTAGCGGCACTTTCGCCGTCGCACCGGGTGTAACGATCGCGGCGACGCTTGGTCTGCTAGCAACGGCCGTCTTTTTGCTAACCATGTTGCAGCGAATTTTCACCGGACCGACCAACGAACAATACAAGTCCATGCCGGATCTGACACGAAACGAAATGTTGGTTTTAACCCCGATCATCATCCTTGTTTTCTGGGCCGGCATCTACCCCGCAACCTGGCTGGAGTTTAGCCTAAAGTTGCCTCAGATAACCCCATGACATGACCGCGCTGCTCACCATCATTCTAAGTTTTGCCGGTGCTCTAGTGTGCGGGTTGATGCCATCGAGTGCGCACCGGCGCATTCGCTTGGTGGCATTGACTGTCGCGGCGGCAGGACTGTTGGTGTCGATGTTCTGTTGTCTGAATTATTCTGGTGGCGATTTCGAAGGCTTGGTCAAGGCGGACTGGATTCCGTCTCTCGGCATCAGCTTCGTCAGCGGTTATGACGGCATCAGCCTGCCGTTGCTGCTGGTGACCGGCTTAGTGGCAGTGTGTGGTGTGTTGTTCAGCTGGACTCTCGAGACACGAGCGAACCAGTTTTACGCATTTTACCTCACACTGATCGGCGCTGTGTACGGCGTGTTTCTGTCGCTTGACCTGTTTCTGCTGTTTGTGTTTTACGAAATCGCAGTCGTGCCAAAATATTTCCTGATCGCCATCTGGGGCGGCGCACGGCGGCAGTTCGCAGCGATGAAGCTGGTGCTCTATTCGTTTGGCGGCAGCGCGTTGGTGCTACTGGGAATGTTGGCGATTTTCTTTTTGGCACACGACGACTCCGGTGCGTCTCTAAAAACGTTCAACCTGCTGACACTGCAAGAGGCACAGGTGCCGGCAGCGGCTCAGCAATGGGTGTTCCCGCTGGTTTTCATCGGCTTTGCTATCATGGCCGGCATGTGGCCATTTCACACTTGGGCACCGACCGGCCACGTCGCCGCGCCAACGGCAGCAAGTATGCTGTTGGCCGGTGTGGTGATGAAACTCGGCGCTTACGGCTGCCTACGCGTGGCCGTCGGACTGTTGCCAGCGGGCGCCCAAGCTTGGGCATCCTGGGTGGCCGTGGTGGCACTCATTAACATCGTCTATGGCGCATTGGTGGCGCTGAAGCAGGACGACTTCAAGTACGTCATCGGCTACTCGAGTGTCAGTCACATGGGTTTTGTGCTCCTCGGCATTGCCACGCTAAACCTCACTGGCTTAACCGGCGCAGTGCTACAGATGTTTTCGCACGGCGTGATCGGTGCCCTGCTCTTTGCAATGGTCGGCACGGTGATTTATACGCGCACCAATACGCGCATGCTCTACGAGCTGCATCGACTAATTGACCGCATGCCGAGCATCGTCTGGGTGTTCGTTGGAGCCGGACTGGCATCGATGGGGCTACCAGGTTTCAGCGGATTCATCTCCGAACTGTACGTGCTGCTCGGCGCTTGGAAGACGCTCCCTGTCTGGATCGTCGGCGGCACCGGCTTGGGCATCCTGCTCACCTTCGGGTATACGCTGGTGAAAATTCACGAGGCGTTTTTCCTCGACTGCACCGCCTCCCCCGACAATCAGGCGGAGGCGGCTTACCCGCCGATGACGCTACCGGAAAAAACTGGCGTAGCCATCCTGCTCGGCGCATCGCTGATCATCGGCCTATGCCCCTGGCTGTTGACGGACAAAATTTCGACCAGCCTGAAACTCATGCTCGAACGCTTGGCCAACTGACGAGGTGACATGGATTATCAACAGTTAATTTTAACACTACTCCCCGACCTGCTGGTCGTGGTGGCTTTGTTCGCAGCGTTGGGGGTGGATTACTCGCGCATGCGCGACAGCCGCTTGACCAAACGCTACGAAACGGCCTGCCGAATTTCCTCTTTGGGTCTGATCGCTGGACTGGTGGTGCTTGTGTTGCAGATCGCGGAGACAATGCCGGTAATGGACTCCAACGCTGATGGTCAACTGGTTTTGCAAGCCGACACGCTGACATTGAAGGCGCTACTGTATGCTATGGGGCTGGGTGTATTGCCATTGGCCAAGCGGGACCAAGTCTCCCCGCAGGTGAGCGAGTATTTTGCGCTGCTGCTGCTAGCCACGCTTGGTATGGGCTTCGTGGTCACGAGCCGCAACCTGCTTGGTGCATTCGTTGCGTTGGAACTGGTCAGCCTGAGCCTTTACGCGATGACAGTGCTCAACCAGGCCAGGCCAGCCTCCGCCGAAGCGGCGCTAAAATACCTGACGTTCGGCGCGGTGGCATCCGGCTTTTTGTTGTTCGGATTGAGTTATCTTTACGGTGCTACCGGCCAACTCGACCTTACTCAAATGACCGGTCTGCAAAACTCGCCAATGCTGGTGCTGGCCTACCTGTTGATCTTCGTCGGGCTGGGGTTCAAGCTGGCTCTGGCCCCGTTCCACCTTTGGGCACCCGACGTTTACCAAAACGCACCGACGCCGGTGGCCGGCTGGATCGGCAGTGGTTCGAAAATTGCTGCAGCTGCGCTCTTGCTCGCTCTGTTGCAACCGGTGTTTGATGCCCCTAAACTGAAGGATGCCCTAATCCCCGCACTCGCTGCGCTTGCCGTCCTCAGCATGGTGATCGGCAATCTCGGCGCGCTGCGCCAAACCAACCTCAAGCGTCTTCTGGCCTACAGCGCCATCGCCAATGCCGGCTACCTGCTGGTCGGCTTGGTGGCATTCAGCGCAGAGGGAAATACAGCTGTGATTTTTTACATCCTCGTCTATTCGCTGGCCAGTCTGGGTGCCTTCGGGGTAATCGCGGTGCTCACCGACAATCTGGGCCGCGAGGCGGAGATCAGCGACTTCAACGGTTGCTGGAAAACGACGCCTGGCTTGGCTGTTATATTTTTGGTGTTCGTGCTGTCGCTGGCCGGCATCCCGCCATTGGCCGGTTTTCTCGGAAAATTTTATCTCTTCTTCGCCGCCATCAGCGCCTCCCCGGATGTGGCTGCTTGGAACGATGGTTTTTACTGGCTTGTCGCCTTCGCCCTGATCATGAGCGTGGTGTCACTTTACTACTATCTCCGAGTGCTTAAAGCCTTTCTCGTCTCCCCCGTCGATGACGAAACAGCGATTGCTCAATTAAAAACCGGATGGACGGCCGAAATCACCCTATACATCCTAGCGTTGGCGGTCATAGCGCTTGGAGTCTGGCCTAATTTTATCCTCGGCCTCCTGCAAAACTGATAATTCCCTCCGACTTGGCCAAGCGCTTAGTTAGACACCGGCAAGTGCATTGCCTTGTGTAACGCCGGGAGCGGGAAGGAGACTGAAACCGCTGAGGTATTGGTCGATGGCACGGGCAGCGCCACGGCCCTCATTGATGGCCCAGACGACAAGCGACTGACCACGCCGACAGTCACCGGCAGCGAAGACACCTTCCACGTTGGTGGTGAATTCGCCATGGACACCGGCGAAAGTTTGCCAGTTGCCGCGCGGGTTTTGGCTCTCGATGCCGAGCATTTCACCGACTTCGAGTTCAGGGCCAACAAAGCCAGTAGCGAGTAACACGATATCGGCGGGCCATTCTTTTTCGGAGCCCTCCACTTCACTGAACGGGGCGCCGCCTTCGACAGGTTTGGACCAATCAACTTCCACGGTTTTCACGGCCTTGATGTGGCCGTTTTCATCGCCAACAAATTCCTTGGCGAGAATATGATATGCGCGCGGGTCGTTGCCGTTCTTGGCCTTGTTTTCCTCGTGTGAATAATCGAGACGATAGATGCGCGGCCACTGCGGCCATGGATTATTCGAGGCACGCTCAGCAGGGGGTTGATCAAGTAACTCAAAATTCACCACGCTCTTACACCCGTGGCGAAGCGAAGTGCCAATGCAGTCCGCGCCGGTGTCTCCACCGCCGATGACGATGACGTGTTTATCCTTGGCCGAAGTGTACGTTTTGTCCTCGAGATTGGAATCAAGCAAGCTTTTCGTGTTGCGTGTGAGAAAATTCATTGCGAATTGAATGCCATCGAGGTCGCGACCGGGATTGCGGCCCGTGGGATCGAACGGCTTGGTCGCACCGGTAGCCATCAATAGCGCGTCGTTATCCTTAAGCAAATCGTTGGGATCGATGAACTTCATCTCGCAGCCGCGCTCCTCCATGATTTGCGTCATATGGCCGGAGGCGAAATTCTCCTTTTTACCGACGTGTGCGCAGGTGACAAACTTAATGCCTGCCTCGCGCATCAAATCGATACGGCGTTCTACTACGCATTTGTCGAGCTTCATGTTAGGGATCCCGTACATTAGCAATCCGCCAATGCGATCCGCACGCTCGTAAACAGTGACAACGTGGCCGACTTTGTTCAACTGATCCGCAGCTGCCAAACCGGCAGGGCCAGAACCGACAATAGCAACCTTCTTGCCGGTGCGCTCGGTGGGCGACTCGGCGCTCACCCAGCCCTCGTCAAAGGCGCGATTGATAATCGTGTTCTCAATGTTCTTGATGGTCACCGGCGGGTTGGTGATGCCGAGTACGCACGATCCTTCGCACGGCGCTGGACAAACACGGCCGGTGAACTCCGGGAAGTTGTTCGTCTTGTGCAACCGGCTAATCGCCTCGCGCCAGCGACCCTGATAAACAAGATGATTCCACTCAGGGATGAGATTATCCACCGGGCAACCGGTGCCGGATTGGCAAAACGGCACGCCGCAATCCATGCAACGCGCGCCCTGCGTCTGCAGGTGATCCTCGCCCGGCTTGGTGTTGATTTCATCGTAATCGTTCAAACGCTCCAGCGAATCGCGATACGGCACCGCCTCGCGCTCGAACTCCATAAATCCTGTTGGTTTACCCATTGAAAAATTGATTAAGCGACCAGTTCCTGTTCGCGCTGTTTGCGTTCGGTTAGCACACGTTTGTAATCGGTCGGCATCACTTTCACAAATTGGCCAAGCGCGGTGCCCCAATTATCAAGCACCCCGGAGGCCACGGTGGAGCCGGTACGCTCGAAATGTTCCTTGACGAGGTTTTGCAGTTCAGCAATGTCCTCGGAATCCTCCACTTTCTCGAGTTCCACCATCTCCATGTTGCAGTTGGGTGCGAATGCGTCGTCGGGATCCCAAATGTAGGCCACGCCGCCGGACATGCCCGCGGCAAAGTTACGGCCGGTGGGGCCGAGGATAACCGCACGCCCGCCGGTCATGTATTCGCAACCGTGATCGCCCACGCCCTCAATGACCGCTTGTGCTCCGCTGTTGCGCACGCAGAAACGTTCCGCCGCACGCCCTCTAAAAAACGCCTTACCGCCGGTCGCGCCGTAGAGGCAGACGTTGCCGACGAGTATATTTTCCTCGGCTGCGAAGGTGGAAACCTTGGGTGGATAAATTGTTAGCTTGCCGCCTGAGAGCCCTTTGCCAACGTAATCGTTGGCGTCGCCTTCCAGTTCGATACTCACGCCCTTGGCCAAAAATGCCCCAAGACTTTGGCCCGCGGAACCAGTGAACTTGATTCGCACCGTGTCCTCCGGCAGCAACTCGGCACCGTGCGCCTTGGCTAATTCGTTGCTCAAAATCGTTCCGACCGTTCGATTGGTATTGATGATCGGCAACTCTATATCGACTGACTCACCTGCCTCAATGGCGCACTTGGCCAAGCGCACCAGATCGTTGTCCAACGCGAGGTCCAGGCCGTGATCCTGCACCTGTGTGCAGTAAGTGCCGACGTCCGCATGCGGTTTCTCAACCGGCGTGAGGATGGAGCTCAAGTTGATGCCGTCGGCTTTCCAGTGGTCGATGGCCTTTTGCATCTCCAGCGCATCGACGCGCCCGACCATCTCATTGATCGTGCGGAAGCCAAGCTGTGCCATGATTTGCCGCGCCTCCTCGGCGACCATGAACAGGTAGTTGACGACGTACTCGGGCGACCCATTGAATTTCTTTCGTAGCTCTGGATCCTGCGTAGCGATGCCCACAGGGCAGGTGTTGAGATGGCACTTGCGCATCATGATGCAGCCCATGGTGACGAGCGGCGCAGTGGAGAAACCCATTTCCTCTGCGCCGAGCAAGGCGGCGATGACCACGTCGCGGCCGGTCTTGAGGCCGCCGTCAGTCTGTAACACCACTCGGCTGCGGAGGTCGTTGAGCACCAGCGTTTGGTGGGTCTCGGCGATGCCCAGTTCCCACGGCAATCCGGCGTGCTTAATGCTGGTGAGCGGCGAAGCGCCAGTGCCGCCAGTTTCACCGGAAATCAAGATGTGATCGGCATGCGCCTTGGCTACACCGGAGGCGACCGTGCCCACGCCCACCTCGGACACAAGCTTCACACTGACGCGTGCGGAGCGGTTCGCGTTTTTGAGATCGTGAATGAGCTGAGCCAAGTCCTCGATCGAATAAATATCGTGATGCGGCGGCGGACTAATGAGCCCCACACCCGGCGTACTGTGGCGGATGCGCGCGATCGTGTCATCGACCTTGCGTCCGGGCAACTCGCCTCCCTCGCCGGGCTTGGCGCCCTGAGAAATCTTAATCTGCAATTCGTCCGCGTTGGTGAGGTACCAAATGGTGACACCGAACCGGCCGGAGGCAATCTGTTTGATAGCGGAGCGTTTAGAATCGCCGTTGGCCAATGGGCTAAACCTCTCGGGATCTTCGCCGCCTTCGCCGGTGTTGCTCTTGCCGCCAAGACGGTTCATCGCAATGGCCAAGCCCTCGTGAGCCTCGGCGGAGATGGAGCCAAAACTCATTGCACCGGTACAGAAACGCTTCACAATTGCGCTCGCCGGCTCAACGTCATCGATGGGAATCGGCCCGGCATTCACACCGTCTTTGAACTCCATCAATCCCCGCAACGCACAACGCGCCTTCGTGTCACCGTTGATGTGATTGGAAAATTGCTGGTACGACTCGTAATTGTTCGTGCGTGCGGCAGTCTGCAGCGCGGCAATGGATTGCGGATTCCACATGTGCTTTTCGCCCTCGGCGCGCCAGTGGAATTCTCCGGGGTTGGGCAGCGACAGTGCCCCATCCTCGATCCGCTCTGGAAAACCAACCGCGTGGCGGCGCAACATCTCCTCGGCCAGTTCATCGAGGTTCACACCCTGCACTCGACTGGCAGTGCCGACAAAGCAGCGCTCGATCACGTCATCCTGCAGGCCGATGGCCTCAAAAATCTGTGCGCCCTTGTAAGAGTGCAAGGTGGAAATCCCCATCTTGGCCATCACTTTGAGCATGCCCTTGGCCACGCCCTTGCGGTAGGCGATGGCAATCGACTTGTCGTCAGTGAACACCTCCCGGTCGGTGAGTCCTTCACGGTGCGACTCCCACAGCGACTCGAACGCAAGGTATGGATTGACGGCATCCGCACCGTAGCCGACGAGCAGGCAGTGGTGATGCACCTCACGCGCCTCACCGGTCTCGAGCACGAGTCCGATCTGAGTGCGCAACGCGTTTTTCACCAAGTGATGATGCACCGCACCGGTGGCCATCAATGTGCTGAGCGGCACGCGGTCGGCGGAGATGGCGCGGTCGGTA
>Ga0163108_10000475_pt1:5000-29853 | contig 29853 bp, 23 predicted proteins | sample Fk1155metaG_FD_109644 | JGI IMG/M metagenome (GOLD analysis project Ga0163108, IMG submission 109644) | Marine microbial communities from the Central Pacific Ocean - Fk160115 155m metaG | ecosystem: Environmental > Aquatic > Marine > Oceanic > Photic zone | place: The Central Pacific...
AGTGCCAGAAAAGCACTAATGCGTACCCCTATAAATGGTGCGCGCTTAAGCTCTGGATTTGGGATGCGTAAACATCCCATTAAGGGCTTTACATCAATGCATAAAGGCGTTGATTTTGGTGCTCCTTATGGAACTCCAGTGTTTGCAGCTGGTGATGGCATTTTAGAAAAAGTTGGCTGGATTAATGGATATGGAAGGTATATATTAATTAGGCATAATTCTACCTATAAAACAGCTTATGCGCATCTTAATGGCTGGGCCAGGGGAATTAGAAGAGGCGCTAGGGTATCTCAAGGTCAAACAATTGGTTACGTCGGGTCAAGTGGAAGATCCACAGGACCGCATCTTCACTATGAAATTATTATTAACGGCAAGCAAAGCAACCCCCTTGGTGTAAAAATGCCATCAGGTAAACCGGTCCCTGAAGAGGAAAGAGGTAGATTTATGTCGAGTGTAAATAAAGTATTAAAAGAAATTGAAGAGTTTAATAAAATATGATTACATTTAATTCTTAACGTTAAATACTAGTCCACCTATTTCCCCTGAAGATATAGTGACTAAATTCCCAGAACGGACCTCACCAGATAAAATTTTAGTTGAAAGAGGATTTTCTAATAAATAGCGAATGGTCCTTTTTATCGGTCTTGCACCATATTCTGGGTCAATACTTTCTTTGGCTATTCTATTGACAGCAGTGTCTTGTATTTCTAATTTGATGTTCTGTTCTTCCATTCTCTTAATTAGTTTTTCTAACTGAATATTTGTAATTTCTATAAGATGTTCGCTTGAAAGAGTCTCAAAAATTATTGTTTCATCTATTCGATTTAAAAACTCTGGCCTAAAAGTATTTTTTAATTCTTGAATGACCTTTTCATGGACAGTTTTTTTATCTAACTCATCTCCAAAGTGTTGGTAACCTAGATTGGATGTAAGAATTAAAACTGTGTTTTTAAAATCAATTAGTTTCCCATGGCTATCTGTGAGCCTTCCCTCATCCAAGACCTGAAGCAGTAGGTTCATGACTTCAATGTGTGCTTTCTCTATTTCATCAAATAAAATAACTTGGTAAGGTCTTCTTTTTACAATTTCTGTAATTGAACCACCCTGTTCATAACCGACATAGCCAGGCGGAGCACCAATCAATCTTGAAATAGAATGTTTTTCCATATATTCTGACATATCTATTCTAAGCAATGCTTTTTCATCACCGAATAAAAATAAAGCTAAACTTTTTGCAAGTTCGGTTTTCCCAACACCTGTTTTACCAAGAAAAATAAAACTCCCCATTGGTCTAGAAGGATCACTAACCCCAGATCTAGTTCTTCTTATTGAATTTGAAACAGCTTTAATTGCATTTTTTTGTCCCACCACTAGATTTGACAACTTTTTTTCCATATTTATCAACTTGGTTCGCTCTTCTTGAAGAACCTCTTCTACCGGAACACCCGTCCATCTAGAGACAACTGACGCTATTTCTTTTTGGCTAACTTTAGCTAATGATATTTTCCCTTGATGGTTGGTTGAAACTTTTTCTAATTGCGTTTGTAGTTCAGGAATTTTTTGATAAGTTAGTCTCCCCGCTTCCTCCAACCTTCCCTCTCTTTGTGCAGAAATCAACTCTTGTCTAGCTTCATCAAGCCCATCTTGTAACGCTTTGCTCTGATCAGACAGTTCCTTTTGACTCATCCAAACTTTAGATAAATTTTTACTTTGATTGTCTAAATCTTCAATTTCTTTATTTAATTCCTTTAACCTCGTTTTTGAATGATCTTCTTTTTCACGCTGAAGAGCTTCACGCTCAATCTTGAGTTGGATTAAACGTCTATCAATTTCATCTAATTTTTCTGGCTTTGAATCTAGTTCCAACCTTCTCCCACTTGCAGCTTCATCCATTAAATCAATTGCTTTGTCGGGCATGAATCTATCTGAAATGTATCTATCTGAAAGTTTAACAGCAGTCACTATAGCGTTATCTGAGATTCGGACGCCGTGATGTGCTTCATATCTTTCTTTAAGGCCTCTCAAAATAGAAATTGTCTCATCGATATTTGGCTCACCTGCAATAATAGGCTGAAACCTTCTGGCCAAGGCCGCATCCGTTTCAATATGTTTTCTATATTCCTCTGAAGTCGTCGCCCCAATACAGTGCAGTTCCCCCCTTGCTAAGGCAGGTTTCATCATATTAGAAGCGTCCATAGAGCCCTCAGATGAACCTGCACCAACCAAAGTATGGAGCTCATCAACAAATAAAATTATAGGCCTCTCGGAATTGTTTATCTCATGTAAAATTGACTTTAGTCGCTCTTCAAATTCCCCTCTATACTTAGACCCCGCCAACAAACTTCCAAGATCTAACGCAAGCAATTTAGTATTCTTCAGTGTTTCAGGAACATCATTGTTTATGATTCTTAAAGCCAGTCCTTCGACTATTGCTGTTTTACCTACTCCTGGATCTCCAATCAAAACAGGATTATTCTTTGTTCTTCTTGCAAGAACTTGTAAGGTGCGTCTAATTTCTTCATCTCTTCCAATCACAGGGTCCGTTTTGCCTTTAATTGCTTCCTCAGTTACATCCCTTGTATATTTTTTTAATGAATTTATTGAAGATTCCGGATTGCTTCCAATAGCATTTCTTCCTTGCCTCATTTTAATAATCTCTTTGTTAATATCTTGATGCGAAACACCAATATCGATGATTAAATTTGGATAAAAGTCTTCCAATGATGCATATGCTAATAACAATATTTCAAGAGTTATAACTTCATCATTATTTTTTAATGCTAATTCTTGTGACTTTTGCAAAAAATTTATGCATTTATTATCTGGTAAAGGTTTTAAATTTGCTCCATTTACAATAGATATTTTTGACATGTAATCAGAAATATTTCTTTTTAAATCTTTAATATTTACACCACAATTTACTAGAATTTCGACAGGCATCTCAAAGCCTTCGTTCAGAAGAACCTCTAATAAATGCTCAGGAACAATTGATGGGTTTTTTCTTTTATTAGCATTTTTTTCAGCAAGCTGGAGTATTTCCCCGGCTTTTTCCGAAAAAGGTAAGTTCATCAAAACATGTCACCAAAATTAGTTTTGCTTAAATTTATGATTAATATGGTAACTAATTATTGCTAATACAAGATTGAAATATATAGAAATTATTATTTATAATTTGATGTTCAGGTTATCTTAAAACCTGTGCTTTATCTTCATTCTTGCTATCTGAAGAGCTTTCTTGAGGTTTTGTTTTATTCTCTGTAACAGGCTCAGCCAAAGTCACTTCAGTTTCACTTGGAATTTCAGAGTTTTTTTCTGTCTCAACCTCTCCTTCCTTATTTGGAGGGATACCTTCATTTTGTAATTTTCTTGGATCAACGCCTCCATTAGCAAGCATAAAAACTCTATAATAATGATCCGCATGCTGATAAAATGCTTCGGCCTTGATTCTGTCTCCACTCATAGAAGCATCATTTCCTAAAGCCATATATTTTTCATTAACTTGAACCGCATTTCCACGAACTCTTATTTCTGGTCCGGAACTATCAAAATTGTTTGATTTGTTATTTGACGTGCCATTTGCGTTTCGTCTGCTTTGATTTCTATTCCTATTTCTTTTATAGTTATTATTTGGTCTCATTATATCATTCGCAACTTTTAGTTAAATAAATGTATTTATTATTAGTATAGACATGCTATATATTAGCTTGATTATGCAAAATTTTATGATTAGCGATAAAAGAGTTTCAACACTCTAAATTACTATAATTCATTTTTTATCTATATGGCAGTCAATGTAAGGGTTATTTACAATCTTTCCAAGTAAAAAATTTATTTTTTTTTATGAAATATTAAACACCTCATTTTACCTGATAGATCTTTTTGTTTACAAAAAAGATTTAAAGGTTTGGTTTTAGATATTTTTATCAATTCATCTGATCGGTTTCCTTCTATTTCAAAGAGTAAGAATGACTCTGAAGTCATATAATTATCAATATTTTTGAAGATTAGTTTATAACAATTTAACCCATCATTTCCCCCATCTAAAGCAATCAATGGATCATGGTCCTTGACTTCCTTTTGAAGATATTGGATTTCACTAGATTTTATATAAGGCGGATTAGATATAATTAAATTAAATTTAGTATTTAAGGAATTAGTCCAATTTGACACTATGAATCTAACTCTGTTTTCCAGGTTCAATCTATTTGAGTTTTTTTGTGCAACTTTGATAGCTTCATAACTAATATCAACCCCAACTCCAAATGAATTAGAAACTTCTTTCAATATTGAAAGCAGAATACACCCACTTCCAACACCTAGTTCTAAAACACTTAATTTTTCTTCACTTATGGACTTGGCCAGTTCTATGGCGCTTGAAACTAGCACCTCACTATCTGGTCTAGGATCTAAAGTAGAGGAATTTATATAAAATTCTGAATCCCAAAAACCTCGATATGATAAAATTCTGCTTATGGGTTTACCTTTGCCTCTCGTTTTAATTAAATCAAGAAACTTAACCTGGTCAGAATTAGAAATCTCAATATTTGGTAAGAAATATTTTTGACTTAAGTTTAGGGTGGTGGCTAATAAAATTCTTGCATCTAATACATGACTTGGAATTCCCCTGTCTTTTAACAATTGCTGCCCTAGCTTTAATAGCTCCTCAGCTTGGATCAATTACCGTCACCCATTTGTGCCAATTTAGAAATTTGATCTTGCTCTATTAGAGTATCAATAAACTCGTCTAATTCTTCGCCATTGATAATTTTTTCTAATTTATAAATTGTTAAATTTACTCTGTGGTCAGTAACCCTACCCTGTGGAAAATTGTAAGTTCTAATTCTTTCCGATCTATCACCAGAACCTACTAAGGTTCTCCTTGAATCAGCTCTTTCTTTTTCTTTTTTTTGTTGTTCCAATTCATACAATCTAGCTCTCAATACCTTCATTGCTTTAGCTCTATTCTTATGCTGAGATTTTTCATCTTGTTGTGTGACAACTATTCCTGAGGGCAGGTGAGTTATTCTAACAGCAGAATCTGTTGTATTAACAGATTGGCCACCAGGTCCTGAGGACCTATAAACATCTATTTTTAATTCCCTTTCATTTATTTCTATATCAACGTCCTCTACCTCAGGCAAAACAGCGACAGTTGCAGCACTAGTGTGAACTCGACCACTTGATTCTGTTTCTGGAACCCTTTGAACCCTATGCACACCTGATTCAAATTTTAATTTTGCAAAAACATTCGAACCAGAAATTAATGCCATCGCCTCTTTATACCCTCCAATCCCTATTTCAGATACAGTAATAACCTCAAATTGCCACCCTTTTATTGAAGAGTACCTATGGTACATATTAAAAAGATTGGAGGCGAACAAAGCAGCTTCATCCCCTCCTGTTCCAGCTCTAATCTCAATGATTGCATTCCTTAAATCATCTTTATCTTTTGGAATAAGAAGTAGTTTAAGTTTCTTTGTTTCTATGAGTAAACTTTCTCTAATTTCATTAATTTCTATATTCGCAAGATTAATAATCTCCTTGTCACTTCCCTTGTCTTCAAGAAGTTCCATGGTTTCTTCTAAGTTGCTTTCTAACTTGCTAACTAAGTTAGCTTGATCAGCAACAGGGCCAATTTCAGAAAGCTCAGTTGAAAATTTTACAACTTCATCACTGCTTAAGTTTTCTGAAGAAAGTAGAGTTTCTAAATCTACCTTTCGAGTTAATATTTTATCTAAATTATTTTTTATTGACATCAAGGTTAGTTAACAATTTTAAATTTTTATACACTTCATCAATTGAAATTTCAGATTGATTGCCCGTTGATAAATTCTTTAAGATTAATTTCCCATTTTTAATTTCATTTATTCCAATTAAAATTACAAATTTAGAATCTTTCCTACTAATTTTTTTTAAATTTTTTGTTACATTTCCTCCGGGATATATTTCTGCACAAATCTTATTTTCTCTGATTTTATTTAATAGCTTGTAACAAAACTCAAAATTTTCTTTTTCTATTGGGACAATACTTATAATATCTGGTTTTGATAACTTAGACAAATAAAGCATTGCCAATCTATCCACCCCAGCAGCAAAACCTACTGCTGGCATTTTAGGTCCATTAAGCATTTCTGAAAGCCCATCATATCGACCCCCACCTAAAACAGTTCCCTGTGAACCCAAATCTTTAGTAATAAACTCAAAAGTAGTGTGGCAATAGTAGTCTAAACCTCTAACCAATTTTTCATTATGAAGATATTCTATTTCTGACAGTTTTAAAAACTTTAATACTTTTTCAAAATGTTCAATGGAAGCTTTGTTTAAAAAAGAAGAAAATAATGGCGCATTTTTAATTATCTCCTGGTCTTCTTCTTCTTTGGAATCAAGAATTCTAAGTGGGTTTATTGACAATCTGCTTTGAGAAAGCTTTGATAGTTTAGAGGATTTTTTCATAAAATAATTAACTAAATTTTCTCTGTAGTCTTTTCTAGAAATAGCATCCCCTAATGTGTTAATGTTTAAAATACAGTTGTTTAAAATACCTAATTTTTTCAATAGATTTACACCACAAGATATAACATCAACATCTTCAATTGCATCTGAATTTCCAATACTTTCTATTCCGATTTGTGTAAATTGTCTTAATCTCCCTTTTTGAGGCCTTTCATATCTAAACATAGGTCCTGAATAAAATAACTTTAAAGGTAAATCATTCATTTTACCTTCGGAAATAATAGATCTAATTATACCTGCAGTGCCTTCCGGTCTGAGTGTTATACTTTCACCCCCTCTGTCTTCAAAAGTATAAGTTTCCTTTGAAACAACATCACTACTTAACCCTAAAGGTCGAATAAAAACTTCAGATTTCTCCATAATTGGCAATGAAACTTCTTCATAGCCATACAAGCTAGAAACTGACTTGGCTTCATTAATAACCTTCTTATGTTTCCTCATTTCATGAGAAAATAAGTCTACAGTTCCACGAACAGATTGTATTTTTTTCAAAAATAAACTCCAAAGTATATTAAGATTTAAGCTGTTAACTGTGGTTTTTCTATTAAAGTACTTTTAGTTTTATTTATTTCTTGCACATGGTTTTCTACAAGATCGACAACATGATCCACAATGTTTTTATTAATTAACCTATGAGAGGCAATTCCAGAAATATAAATTTGATGGGTATCTTTACCTCCACCTGTTAGCCCTATGTCCACCCTTTTAGCTTCTCCTGGACCATTGACCACACAACCAATTATAGAAACTGTTACAGGCGTATTAATATGGCCTAGTTTCTCTTCAATTTCATTGACTGTTGAAATTACATCAAACTGTTGCCTGCTGCAAGAAGGACAAGAAATAACTTTTACTCCTCTATTTCTAATGCCCAAGGTTTTCAAAAGATCAAAGGCCACTTTGACTTCCTCAGCTGGATCAGCTGATAACGACACTCTAATTGTATCACCAATTCCTTTGAGGAGAAGGTACCCCAAACCAATTGATGATTTAACTGTCCCCGCTCGTTTACCGCCAGCCTCAGTTATGCCAATATGGAATGGAACATCAATTTTATCTGCCAATTTTTCATAAGCAGAGATTGTCAAAAAAATATCTGACGCTTTAACACTAATTTTAAAATTATGGAAGTCGTTATCGTGAAGCAATGATGCATGATAAAGAGCACTCTCTACTAAAGCATCAGCAGTAGGTTCTTTATATTTTTCCAAAATATTTTTTTCTAAAGATCCAGCATTCACTCCAATTCTAATGGAGCAATTATTATTTTTTGCAGCTTTTATGACTTCTTTAACCCTGTCAATTGATCCAATGTTACCGGGATTTATTCTCAAACAAGCCGCGCCAGATTCTGCAGCTTCTATAGCCCTTTTATAATGAAAATGAATATCTGCTACAATCGGTAATATAGATTTTCTAGAAATTGTTTTAAGAGCTTTGGTGCTATCACCATCTGGACAAGACACTCTTACAATATCAGCTCCTGCATTTTTTATAGTTTCAATTTGATTAAGAGTTGAAACAATGTCTGGCGTTAATGTATTTGTCATAGATTGAACTGAAATACAGGCATCCCCTCCTATCAATACATCTCCAACATTAACTGAATGTGTCTTTCTTCTAATGATTTTTTCAAGGGGTTTATTTTTCTCAGTTTTCATAAATTTAATTGGTTTCGTCTTTATAGCGGATCTTATTTATAATATAATCTAATTTAACAGCCTGAATTATTTCACCTCTGTTACCAATAGATTGAATGCCTATATCTATAATATCTACACCTACAGCGCCTGAATTTCCGAATGTGATTAACAAACTTTGGTTATTAGGAACAATTAAATTATGGCCACTTTTGAGCATGCCAGAATAAAACATCTCTCCGTCTAAATGAATAATTTGAACCCAGGAATCTTTAATTCCTACAAAGTTAAAATTTTCATAGTTTTCTAGATCAAATATATCAAATTCTTGAGTAGAATTAATAACTTGCTCCTCTTCAAGTAAAGAAGAATTGTCCTGAACCTCTTCAAGTAAAGAAGAATTGTCCAGATTGGTGAAATTATCATTAGTTGTGTTATTGATTAATTCATCACTTTTGTTTTGAGTTTCGTTTATTAACGTTGAGTTGGAACTAATGTCCGCAATATTTTTTTCCAAAATATTTGATATATTATCCAAATGATTATTTTGTAGTAAACTTCCATTATCTTTCTGATGGGTTTTGTTGTCACCTATTTCTGATAAAAGCTCTACATTATAGTCAGTATTATTTACTTCTAAATTTTGTTCTTGAGAAATTTTCAAAGAATAAAAATACCAGCCCCCATAGGCAAAAATAATTAATAAAGATAACACTAGACCAAACATAACAATATTTGAGTTTTCTTTAGGTAATTTTGATTCTGGGAAAACGTAAGGTTCTATATTTTTTTTACCATAATATTCGTTCACCCATTTTTTTATGATGGGACCTGGATCAGTGTTTGTGACCCTGCAAATTAATTTTATATAGCCAGTTTCATATGTTCTACCTGGAAGTTTATCATAGTCCCCATTTTCAAGAGCCTCTACCATAACTTTTGAAATCCTTGTAGCTCTACTTATTTCAAGGATTGATAACTCTTTAGTTAACCTTGATTGCCTCAGCATTTCCCCAGGACTTTGAATAAAGTCTTCTTCTATAATTTCACTATTAGGGTCTTCACTCATTTTTTATAATTACCTAAATTGAATGATAGTACATTTTATTTTTTTTCTTTATCTTTACCATTAACAAATAAAAAATTGAAGAAAATTCATTTTCTAAATATTGAGTTCTTTATCAAGGTCAAATGCGCTATGAAGACTTCTTGCAGCCAATTCCAAATATGAAGCATCAATAAGAACACTAATTTTAATTTCAGAAGTTGAAATTACCTTCAAGTTTATTGATTTTTCAGCTAAAGTATCAAACATTTTTTGCGCTACACCTGATTGAGTTTTCATGCCAATCCCAATTACAGAAATTTTTGCGACATCACTATCAGTTAATACCTTCTTAAAACCTATATCTTTTTGTATTGCCCCCATTATTTTGATTGACTCTTTGAGTTCAGTTTTTGCGATAGTAAATGACAAATCTGTAGCGTTACTATCTACAGAGGATGACTGAACAATCATATCAACATTAATAGCCTTAGCTCCAAGAGCTTTGAACAACTTGGAAGCTTGACCTGGCTTATCAGGAATGCCTACAACTGTCAATTTAGCTTCATCTAAAGAAAAAGCAATTCCACTTACATTTTTTTTCTCCATAATTTCTTCCTCGTCCAAAACTAATGTACCCGTCTTGTTTTCGAAACTGGATAAAACATTAACTTTTAATTTATATTTCATTGCCAATGCTACAGATCTTGTTTGAAGAACTTTTGCACCTTGACTGGCCATTTCCAACATTTCCTCATATGAGACTTTTTCAAGCTTTTGAGCTTTTGGAACCATTCTTGGGTCTGCAGTATAAATACCATCAACATCTGTATAAATATCGCAACTATTAGCATTAAGTGCTGCTGCTATTGCTACCGCTGATATGTCTGAACCACCCCTGCCTAGTGTTGTTATTCTATTTTCTTCTGAAACTCCTTGGAAACCTGGTATTATAGCTACCTCATGTTGGCATAATGATGATATCAAGTTTTCAGTCTCTATTCTATCGATGTTGGCTTTATAATGAATACTATCAGTAAAAATAGGAATTTGCCAACCCATCCAAGAACGTGCTTTAACTCCCAAATCATTCAATGTCATAGCAAGCAATCCAGCTGAAACTTGTTCCCCTGAAGAAACAACGACATCATACTCTTTTAAATCTCTTGAGCTCGAAATATTTTCTGTTAGCTTAACAAGGTTATCTGTAGTGCCTGCCATAGCTGAGACAACAACAACTATTTTTTTATTCTTTAAGTACTGGGCTTGAACCTTGTTTGCTACATTCCTAATACAGTTTATATCAGCTAAAGAAGTTCCCCCAAATTTCATTACGATGATAGACATTTACATTGTTTCTTGTTTTTATTAGATAATTATAAAAATTTATAGCAATATTTAGACAAAGAACCATTAAAGTGCAAGTAATAGTAGTTTTAATAATATGGACTCAACAATAGATGAAAAAGAAATAAGTTCATTCAACAAGTTTGAAGATAACTGGTGGGATGAAACTGGTGCATTTAGTTCTTTACATAAAATAACACCTTGTAGAATTGAATATATCATCCAAGTAATTCGAAAAAACATTAAGAGTCAAAACAAGCTTCCTAATCACTCAATTTGCTCCGGATTAAATATCTTAGATGTTGGGTGTGGTGGAGGAATTTTATGTGAACCACTATCAAAATTAGGAGGAAATATTACTGGCATTGACGCATCACCAAATGCCATAAAAATCGCTAAAAAACATTCTAAAATAATGAATTTAAAAATTAACTACGAGTGTGGGAGTATAGAAAAATTCAAACCAAAGCAAAAAATTTTTGATTTGATAATAGCTTCAGAAGTTATTGAACATGTGGCTAATAGAAAAGTATTCTTAGATTCAATTTTCAAACTTTCAACAAAACAAACTTCCATCATACTAACCACAATTAATAAATCTATACCTGGCATACTTCTTGGAAAGTTTGCTGCTGAATATATTTTTAGCTTAATTCCAAAAAACACTCATGATTGGAGAAAATTCGTTTCACCTAAAACTTTATTCGAAGAGGCTAAAAATTCAGGGATATTATTAAATAATTTTACTGGGTTTATACCAGATCCTCTGGAAAAAAAATTTAAATTATCCCCTTATTTAGGAGTTAACTATGCTGCTTCCGGAATTTTAATTTAAAATAAAAGTATTTAAGCATCATCTTTTAACCAAGGAATAGCATTAATCTCTACTCCTTCATCAAGTAATTCCTCGGCCTCTTTACTACTGACTTTACCGTAAATTCCTCTTTCCTTAGCGTCACCTTTTGATATCAACCTAGCTTCATTAGCAAAGTTTTCGCCCATATTTTCACAGTTATTTTCTATATATTTCTTCATACTTCTCAGAATAGATTTTATTTCATTTTCGCCTGCTATGGCTTTATATTCTGTATTTTGCGAAGTCTTATTAATCTTTTTATCAGAAGTCTCGTTGATAAATTTTTTTGATGATTTAACTGCTGGAGCCATTAAAGCTTTGCTGATTTCTTTATCATGGCAAGTCGGACATGAAACCAAACCTTTGCTAACCTGTTCTTCATAGTCTTCAGATGTTCTAAACCAGCCTTCAAATTTATGTTCTTGTTTGCAAATTAAAGAATAATTAATCATTATAGCCTCAAACCTTAAATTAACTTTCCATGGCAATGTTTAAACTTGTTTCCAGATCCACATGGACATTTAGCGTTTCTTGGAACCTTACCCCAACTAGAGTGATCATCACCAACTTGGTTATTATTTTTTTTAATTTCAACTGTTTTAACGTCCTCTTTTTCTTGTTGAACCTCTAAATGAGATAATACGGATGTAATGACAGTACGCAAATTTTGCAACATTTGTTCGAACAAAATAAACGCCTCTCTTTTATATTCATTAAGAGGGTCCTTTTGGCCATAAGCACGGAGACCTATACTTTGCCTTAGTTGTTCTAACGCTTGAAGGTGTTCCTTCCACTGCTGGTCAAGAACTTGCAATAAAAGAGACTTTTCTGCAGTTCGAAAAATTTTTATACCGAGTTTAATTGCTCTTTGAGCTATAAACTCATCAGACAATATTTTTAATTTTTCTTCTATCTCCTCTTCAGCAATGCCATCGGATTTAAACCATTCATTAGAATCTATTTTAATTCCTAGTATTTTTTCAGCATCTGTATTCAATGTTGAATGATCCCATTTATCAACATAAGAGCCTTCAGGGATAGATTTAATAACAATATCCGAAATGACTTCATGTCGCATATCTTTAACTGTATCTAAAACATTTTCTGAACTCATAATTTCTCTTCTTTGTTCAAATACAACCTGCCTCTGATCATTCATAACGTCATCAAATTTTAATAATTGTTTTCTAATGTCAAAATTACGTGATTCTACCTTTTGTTGGGCTTTTTCCAAAGCTTTATTTACCCAAGGATGAATTATAGCTTCGCCCTCTTCAAGGCCTAGTTTTTGGAGCATTGCATCAAGTTTTTCCGACCCAAAGATCCGCATTAAGTCATCTTGTAGAGATAAAAAAAACTTTGATGAGCCAGGATCTCCCTGACGACCCGATCTTCCTCGCAATTGATTATCTATTCTCCTAGATTCATGCCTTTCTGTGCCTATGACAAACAGCCCGCCTGCGTCAATCGTTAAACTTTTATTTTGATTAATTTCATTCTCAATTTCAGTCTTTTTATTTAATAATGCCTCTGGATTTCCAATATTTGCGTCAGACAATTTTTCTATTCTTCGATCTAAATTACCCCCCAACTGAATGTCTGTTCCCCGTCCTGCCATATTTGTTGCTATTGTAACCGCTCCCGAAACTCCTGCTTCAGCAATGATCCCAGCTTCCTGTTCATGGAATCTTGCATTTAACACTTTATGGGGAATGTTCTGTTTCTTTAATTCATTAGAAAAACTTTCTGATTTATCTATAGTAACAGTTCCAACTAAAACAGGTTGCTTTCTTTCTTGACACTCTTTAATTAAATTTATTACTGCTTGGTCTCTTTCCTTGCTGGTTCTGTAAACCTCATCATCATAGTCTTTCCTAGCAACAGTTTCGTTTGTGGGAACATCAATAACTTGGAGATTATAAATTTCTTCAAATTCACCTGCCTCTGTTATTGCAGTACCTGTCATGCCAGCTAATTTCGGGTATTGACGAAAATAATTTTGAAAAGTAACCGAGGCAAGAGTTTGGTTTTCAGGCAAAATAGATACATTTTCTCTTGCTTCAATAGCTTGGTGTAAACCATCAGAAAACCTCCTGCCATCCATTGCTCGACCAGTAAACTCATCAATTATTACAACTTTGCCCCCTCTCAGAATGTAATGTGTATCTTTTTGAAATAGCTTATGGGCTCTCAAAGATTGATTGACATGATGAAGTATCCCAACATTTGAAATGTCATATAATCCTCCATCTTTCAAAATATGATTTTCAAATAATAATTTTTCAATACTTTCAAGACCTTTATCAGTAAGCGTAACTGAACGTTGTTTTTCATCCAAATCATAGTCATCGGTACTTAACTTAGGAATAAACTTATCAATACTTTGATATGTATCTGAACTAGTTTCAGCTTGACCTGAAATTATCAAAGGAGTTCTTGCTTCATCTATAAGAATAGAGTCAACCTCATCAATTATCGCATAGTGAGGTTTCCTTTGAACCATATCCTCTAAGCGAAATTTCATATTATCTCTTAAATAATCAAACCCAAGCTCATTATTGGTTGCGTAGGTGATGTCGGAATTGTAAGCTAACTTCCTCTCTTCTTCAGATTTAGATGGAATTACACAACCAACTGACAATCCAAGAAATTCATAAATTTTACCCATCCACATTGAATCTCTATTTGCCAGATAATCGTTAACAGTTACAACATGTACACCCTTTCCAGAAAGTGCGTTTAAATATACAGCCAAAGTTGAAACTAACGTCTTACCTTCACCGGTTTTCATTTCAGCAATATTCCCTTGATGAAGTATCAAACCCCCTAAAAGTTGAACATCATAATGCCTTTGACTTAATGTTCTTGAAGCCGCCTCTCTAACTGTAGCAAATGTTTCCTCAAGCAATTCATCTTCGGTTGAACCCTTTTGCAATTTAGATTTAAAAATTTCAGTTTTGTTTTTAAGTTCTTGATCAGTTAATTTTTTGAATTCGCTTTCAAGAGAATTAATAACATCAACTCTTGGTTGCATTTCCTTTAATTTTCTTTCATTAACAGTGCCAAACAATTTTGAAAAAAAATGCTTCATTCAAATTTCCTAAATAAATAAAACAAAAATATTATTGTAATTTAATATTATTGTAATTAATTTTAAAGACATTGATATATTGGTTATCTTTTTCCTGCAACATTCATTATAAATAAATAATTATTTTTATTTTTTAAAAGTAGGGTTAATGAAATTTAATTTTATTTAATTATTGGAGATCATAAATGCATTTAATCAAATTAATTTTGAAATTTTCAACGATTGGTTTAGCTATTATTTTTTTTAACTACACTGTTTATGCACAAAACGCTCCCATTGTTGCTCAAGTTAATCAAGAGGCAATTTCATTAGAGACATTAATTCATGCTATAAATGATTTACCAAAAGAAATTCAATCTCAACCTTTTTTAAGCTACTATGAAGATCTTTTAGAGAGAGTTATTGATGTTAGGTTAATCGCCCAAGAGGCAAAAAAAATAAACCTTGCTGATGACGCTTCGGTGAAAGCAGCAATAGAATTTGTTACAGAAAAAATACTTATGCAGGCCTACTTAGCTAAATATGTTCAAGAAAGTATCACTGAAGAAACTTTAAAGAATTCTTATGAAAACTATATTGCCGATGTAACTAGTAGAGAAGAGATAAAAGCAAGTCATATATTATTAGATACTGAAGAAGAAGCAATTTTAATAATAAAACAATTGAACAATGATGAAAGTTTTGAAGAATTAGCCAAAATGAAATCTAAGGGCCCTTCAGGTCCTTCAGGTGGAGATTTAGGCTGGTTTGGAAGAGGGCAGATGGTCCCTGCTTTTGAAAATGAAGCTTTCAGTCTTGCGCTAGAAGAGATATCTCAAAACCCTGTTCAAACACAATTTGGCTGGCATGTTATAAAAGTGTTTGAAAAACGAATACCAGAAACACCAAGCTTCGAAAGTATAAAAGTTAATCTTATTCAAGACAACGAAAGAAGGCTAATATCCAAAAGAATTCAGGAACTCAGAAACGTTGCATCGATAAAAAAAATGACTTCAGCTGAATTAGAACCGCTACTTGATTTGCCAGCTAGACAAAAATGACGTTTAAAGAAAGCCCTCTTAAACCAAAAATGACGCATGAAATAAAAGTTATAGAAGGCGTTTCTATGGCTAGTATAGGCTCTAATATCAATTATCAAGAAAGGGATGATCTACTTCTTATCACTTTTAGTAAAGGCACAACCACAGCAGGTGTCTTTACGAAATCAAGCACTTCTTCTGCTGCAGTTGCATGGAGTAAAAAAAATATAAGGTCAACAGATGCTCGCGCTATAATTATTAATGCTGGCAATGCAAATGTTTTCACAGGAAAGGCTGGCTTTGACGCCGTTAAAAAGATTGTTTCTACAACAGCTTCATCATTAAATATATCTAAAAAAGAAGTACTAATTGCACAAACTGGTGTTATTGGAGAACCTCTAGATTATATAAAGATTATCAAGTGCATCAGTAATCTCACTAAAACTCAGAAGGATGATCATTGGCTTGCAGGAGCAAAAGCTATAATGACCACGGACACTTTTCCAAAGCACTATAGTTTAAGCTTCAAAGTAGGTAATAAAAAAGTAAATATTACTGGCATTGCAAAAGGTTCTGGCATGATAGCTCCAAACATGGCAACAATGTTATCTTTTATTTCCACAGATTTAAATATTTCAAAAAATATTCTACAAAAACTTTTACAAGAAATTTCTGAAGAAACATTTAACTCTATAACAGTGGACGGAGACACCTCTACTAGCGACACAGTTATTTTGTCAGCTACCGGCAAAGCGGAAAACAAACAAGTTACAAATCAAATCAGTGAAGAATATTTAAGTTTTAAAACAGCCTTATTTTCTGTGTGCAAAGATTTAGCCTTGCAAATAATTAAGGATGGTGAAGGAGCATCAAAATTAATAACTGTTTTAGTTAGAGGAACTTCAAGTAAAAAAATATCAAAAAAAATTGCTCTTTCTATAGCTAATTCTCCTTTGGTTAAAACTGCCATTGCTGCCGGAGATGCAAATTGGGGAAGAATAATTATGGCAATTGGAAAAACTAATTTGAAACTAAATTTAACAAAACTCAGAATTATTTTTGGCAACCATATTATTGCATCCAATGGGAAAAGGGATGACGATTACAATGAAGAAATAGTGTCAAAATACATGAAAAACGATGAAATAAATATCTTGATAGACTTTGGAAAGAAAACTAATCAAGCTAGAGTTTGGACATGCGACCTCACTCATGATTACATTGATATTAACGGAAGTTATAGAAATTAAATTATATTATGAATTTCAAAAATAATATCTTTGTGTCAGCTGTAGCAATGATTGATGTTGACAGTAGAATTTTAATATCCAACAGAAAAAATAGAAAACAATTTTCGAATTGTTGGGAATTTCCGGGTGGTAAAATTGAAAATAATGAAACCCCTGACGCTTGCTTGATTAGAGAGTTAAAAGAAGAAATTAATGTTGATGTAAGTAAGAGCTGTATAGCTCCAATTGGATTTTCAACTTCCTCATATTCAGAATTTGACATAACTTTACTCCTTTATATTTGTAGAAAATGGATTGGAACACCCCTACCGCTTGAGGGGAATGACATCAAATGGATTGTTCCCAAGGATTTAAAATTACATAAAATGCCCGAAGCAAATTCAAGTCTTATTCCAATCTTGTTGGATTTAATTTAGTTTTATCATTACTATTTTTGGACAAAAGTTAGCAATCTAACTGAGTTTATCTGTCCAAGCTGTAATAGTTAATAATTCAAAACTAGTATTAATATTTTTGTTACTTTTAATTTTCTTTTTTAGTAAGTTTAAAACCTTTCTATTTATTGTTTTTGAAGTTGATTGCATACAATTAGTTTGCCCCATGCCTCTAAGATCGTAAAATAAATCCAACAGATTTGAATGAGAAACATTAATTTTTTCAGAGTCAATTACTGGCATATTGAATCCAGAGTTTTGGATTAAAGAGCCAACGCTTTTAATGTCAAGAAACGGAATGATTCTTGGTGACGAACCTCCTAATAATTTAATCTCTATATCTATAAATAACTTTTGTAAATCAGCAAGCGTTCCTCCTCCAAAGAAGTTTATTAACAACAAACTATCTGGCTTCATTATTTTTCTTAAATTATACAAAAGCTTAGGTGCATCTTCGATCCAATGAAAAAAGAAAGAAGATAAAATAACATTGTACTTATTTTCTTTAAATGGAAGATTCTCAACATCGATGACAACAGAATTAAAGTCATTCAATCTTGCCATGTTACAATAATTTAAAAGGAAATCAGTTTGAATAAGATTGTTTATTTTATCTTTTTTATTTAGTAGAAATCCTAATTCACCATTGTGGCACCCTAAATCAAGACCCAACTCAAAACTCCTGTTAACTTCAAATAATCTTTCATAAACTCTCTCAACTGAAATATTTTTCAAATAAGAAAACTTTTCCCAATTATTAAATGCTCGTTCTCTTCTCAATTTGTGTATTTTAAAATTAAATATTTTATTCATTAGGGTTTTTAGAAATCATAGTTATAATCTTCAAAATATAATCTCATAATAAATTATTTTTTAAATTAATAACCATTATTAAGATTTTTTTCTATACAAAGCATGTCTCAAAAAAATAAATTAACAATTAAAATCTACACAACAAAAACATGTGGCTATTGTTTTCTAGCAAAAAATCTTTTGGAAAGAAACAACTATACTTATACAGAAATAGATGTCTCTGGTAGAGAGAATATAAGGCAAAAAATGATAAAACTTTCAAATGGTTTAAGAACTGTACCACAAATTTTTATTAGGGGAAAACATATTGGTGGATTTGCTGAACTGAACAAGATCCATTTAGATGGAAAATTAATTTAAAGGTTAATAAAACGTTCTTTTCTAGATGACATTAATTCACTGCCAGTAAATTGCATGACCTTCTTCAAATTTGATTTCAAACTTTCTCCTAATGTAGAAATTACTGTTTCAGGATCACGATGAGCAGCTCCAATAGGTTCAGGGATGATCTCATCAATTACTTTTAATTTCAACAAATCTTGAGCCGTTAGTTTTAAAGCATTAGCTGCCTGTTCATAATTTTCGGAGCTCCTCCAAAGTATTGAAGAACATCCTTCAGGTGATATTACTGAATAAATTGAGTGCTCAAGCATTAAAACTTTGCTGGCTGTAGCCAATGCAACAGCACCGCCAGATCCTCCTTCACCGGTAATTGTTGATATTATTGGCACTGAAGCATTTAATGAAGTTTTGATGCATTGAGCAATAGCTTCAGCTTGCCCCCTCTCTTCAGCTCCTTTTCCAGGATATGCGCCAGCGGTATCAATAAAAGTGAAAACGGGAAGTGAAAATTTTTCAGCAAACTTAATTAATCTTTGAGCTTTTCTATACCCTTCAGGCCTTACCATGCCAAAGTTATGAAAAATTCTGCTATCAACCGTTTTGCCTTTTTCTATCCCGATAATAACTACTGGGGTTTTTTCAATCTTTGCAACCCCTCCTAAAACAGCTTTATCTTCAGCATAACTCCTATCCCCAGCAAGGGGTTGCCAATTATCAAATAAATTTTTAATTATGTCGCTTGGATGAGGTCTCAGGGGGTGCCTTGCAACTTTAACCTTCTCCCAAGGCGTTAATTTTGAATAAGTTTTTTTGAGCTCATTTTCTAATTGTTCTTCTAGTTTACTAACTTCTAAGCCAATATTAATACCATCTCCAGAAGAAAGATGCTTTAAATCTTCAATTCTTCCCTCTAAAATTGATATTGGTTTTTCAAAATCTAAAAAATGATACATAATAACACCTTATCAAACTATAATCCATAATCTACCCTTCTGCAAGAGGATGCACATCATATACCAATCCAAGAAGTCTTTTATTTTCAGTATGCGTATAGATTTGAGTAGTTGAAATATTAGAATGACCTAGCAACATTTGGATGGACCTCAAATCAGCACCCCTATTTAATAAATGACTGGCAAAAGAATGCCTGAAAGAATGCGGTGATACCTTTGATGGTATCAGGCCTACCTTTATAGCAATATTTTTTATTTGATGTGAAATGTTTTGCCTGCTTATGTGCTTATTATTTCTTGAAGGAAATAAATACTTAGAGCTAACAGAATATTCTAAAGCATGTCTCTTGACGATCCAATTATTGAGTGATTTTCTCGCTGAATTAGTTAAGGCTACTACTCTTTGTTTATTCCCCTTACCCTTAACAATAAAAGTTTTCTGATTTTTATCTAAACCCTCAAGAGGTAATGTAATTAATTCAGATATTCTTAAACCTGTAGAATATAATAGTTCAATAACACAATTAATGAGTTCACTATTATTGGTTGATTGTTTTTGCGATTCATTAATTATGGAATTGATATCTTCCTCTGACAAAATGTTAGGCAAGGAAAAACTAATTTTAGGAGTATCAATTTTTTCAAAAAGATTATCATCTCTATAGTTTTCTGATTTTAACCACAACATAAATTGCTTCACTGAAGAAATCATTCTATTCTGTGTTTTTGGTGAAAAATTTTCTGACCAACGTCGAACAATTTTTTTTAAATCGTCAACATCTATTTCAGATAAGTATTTTTTTCTACTAATGATTTTTTCAGCTTGTTTAAGGTCAGATTTATAACTTGATATAGTATTATCAGATAATCCTTTTTCAATATAAATACTTTTCAAATACTCATCAATTAGACATAGCGTCATAAATCTTTACCTTTTCTTCATCTAAAAGTGTCACATTTTCTGTCAAATAGAATCTAGAAAGATTGATAACAATTCTAGCTGCCAACCACTCACGCACTAAATCTTTTGCAAATTCATTTAATTCAAAAGAAATTAAACTTTCAACCAAATTATAAATCAAGTCTACTGATACGTTATGTAATTTATTATCTTTTAGAATTAAGCTTTGTATAAAAATTACTTCTGCAAATTTTCTTTCTTTATATGCCTTTTCTAAAGCAAGTCTCAATAAGGTTTTGTTGTTCTTTTCACAACAAAACTGATAGGGAGGATAAGTTGCACTTCTATCAAGATATACACTCAAAAAATCATTTTCATTAATCTCTATGTCAAAAAGACTTAAAACTGGAATTACGTCAGATATATAATACTCATCAAGCTTTTTTAATGAAATAGTGTTATCTGATGACAAAGACAATAAATCTGACAGAAATTTTACTTCTGGATGGGAATTATCAATCAATGTTTTGTTTGTATTTATATCATTTATAAATTTAAGTTTCCTAATTGTTGAAACGTTTTCACCAGTTACGTTATCAGAATTCAATAAAAGTTGAGAGTATAAATTTAATGCTTGCAGAGGCCTGCCATTTTGAGCTTCTATAGCAATAACCTCTAATATTGATTTATTGATGTTTTCATTATTTAATTCATTTTTGATAGAATTCCAAACATCAGCTCTAGACTGAGGTCCTCTGTTTTTCTTCAAGTTTGACAATGCTTCTGTTAGAGTGATTGATTTATCCCCAAATTCATTATAGTAAGTCACAATTTCTTCATTAGAAATTCTATTAAGCTCAATTAATTTATCAAGAATAAAGGCTTTTGTAGAAGGTTGAATGTTCTCTACATTTAACAAAACATTATAATTATAGTATGGGGTTCTATTAACAAAGTCATTAGGAACAATATTTCTCAATTGATCCATCATTGCAACATGAAGCAAATTAATTTTTTCTCCATTGATTAAAGGCGTTTCTGTGCCTCCAATCATTAAACCCAATAAATCAAAAAATGCCTCGTCACCACCACCACTTGCCCTTAGTAACTCTGAATCAAAAAGAGCATCGTCTTCATTGCCCTGTATAAGTTGACAAAAAATTTGTGACATTTTCCAAAAGTTTTCAAAATTTGTCATCGAAACGTCATTGACAATCTTACATGCCAAGCTATCAGATTCAAATTCACCCTTGATAAGAGAATGCTTGACCCTCAGAGAGCGCCAAATGTCAAACTCTTCATCATTAGGAAGTAAATCAATAAGTTTATACAATGTTTCCAATTCATTCAAATTGGCAAGAAGCAATAATTTATTTAAAATAAACTTCTTTTCTAATTCCAAGGCTCCTTTGGGTGTTTCCTGAGAGCTTGATATGACTTCTTTCATTATTTTTCTCAAAACCACACTGTCAAAGACATAATTTGCATTTTCGAGAAGATAGTTAGCTCTTTGAAATGAAATATTATTCCAAACACTCAAGTTGCTAGGAACAACTTCTATATTATTTATTCCTATAGAAGAGATTTGAACTTTCTCTAGGGGTGATGTTTTAACAATTGGAAAACCAGAGGAAATATTATCGTTTTTTTCTTCTATCAAATTGCTTGAACCCAAAAAACTATTATTATCAAAAGTTGTGCTTTTCTCTTTCTCTTCATCAAACAAAACATTATTGTTGGATAACTCTTCTAAAATCTGATTCACCTCTCCTTCATTAAATAAATTTATGCCCCCAGTTATATTATCCTCATTAAAAATAATTTCTTCTGAAATGATAACTTTTTCAGTCAGGTTTAGAACTTTTGAATCGCTATTATCAAGCTCCACCAAAAAAGCCTTTATCTCATCATCTTCGTTAACATCTAAACTATTATTTTTTATATTGGACTGAATTAGTGGGGAAATAGTTTCCGTTACTGTCCCAATTGAACTGCTTTCTTGCGAAAACATATTTATAGGAAATGCCACTAAACAAATTATGGTATATATAACAAGCAAAAAATTGTAATTATTATTCATTAAATGTTTCATTTGGAATTATTAAAGTTTTTTCAGAAACTGGTATAGGTATTTGCCAAAAAGACAATGTTAAGCTGACACCAAACAATATCAACAAGCACAGACTAGTAACTATTAAAAATGATTTCATTATTCTCTCCGTATTATTTAAATATAAATAAATTATGTCGTTAATCGGGCAAAGAAAAAAATATTAATTTAACATTTATAAAAGTATGAATTTTTAATAATCTTTTGTTGATAGTTATGTCTTTTAATGTTTTTATTAATACAATATTAATAATGCTTACATTAATCAAAATAAATATTAATTAATGATATTATCTCAGCCAATTGTTTTAGTGGGAATGATGGGATGCGGGAAAACTAGCATAGGTAGAGTTATCGCAGAAAAATTCAACCTAGAATTTTTTGACACAGACAAAGAGATAGAAAATAATTTAGATTTAAGCATTAAAGAAATCTTTGAAAACTACGGTGAACAATTTTTTAGAAGAAAAGAATACAGTCTTTTCGAGGTTTTAAAAACTAAAAGAAAAATTCTAATATCTGCAGGTGGCGGTTCCTTTTGTGAACAAAAAATTCATACTTTAATAAAAAAAAATTTTATAAGTGTTTGGCTAGATATTAATGAAAAAACAATTTTCTATAGATTGCGAAGAAACCAAGCCAAAAGACCTCTTCTTAAAGGAATGGATGAAAGAGAACTGAGAATAAAAATTAATAATTTGATGATTGAACGAAATGATTGCTATAGTAAAGCTGATATAAAAGTTAAACTTTCCGATCAAACGATAAGTGAAAGTATAAATAAAACATACTCAAAAATTATTAATTATCTTTCCAAAAACCGTTGAAGTGGAAAAGTTAAGTTGAAAAAATACTCTATAAAAACATATGTCGTAGCAACAAAAGAACGGCCTTATAAGATTTACTTTGGAAGTGACATTGTTAGTAAGGCAAATATCATATTGGATAAGTATATAAAGCATAAAAGCATCGTGATTATTTATGACAAAGCTCTAATCCAAAAACTAAAACCCTTGGAAGTCTCTGTTTCAAAAGTTGCTTCCAATGTTACTAGTATTGGTGTTAATTCAGGTGAAAATTCTAAATCTTTTGATAATTTGAGCTTTTTATGCGAAAAAATAATAAAAGCAGGCATAGACAGAAAATCCATCCTTATAGCTTTTGGTGGTGGAGTTATAGGAGATCTTACAGGCTTTGTAGCTTCTATTTTATTGAGAGGAATTAACTTTATTCAAATACCTACTACTATGCTCGCTCAAGTCGATAGCTCAATTGGCGGGAAGACAGGAATAAACTCTATCTTTGGTAAGAATTTAATTGGCTCTTTCCATCAACCTATCGCTGTCTTATCTGATACAACTATACTTAATTCTCTTAATTCACGAGAAATTTTGTCAGGGTATGCTGAAGTAATTAAACACAGTTTAATTCAAGATAAGAATTTTTTTCTCTGGCTTGAGGAAAATGGAAAAAAAGTTATTAAGGGTAATAATAAACTAAGAACTGAATGCATAATAAGAGCATGTAAAATTAAATCTGATATAATAAAAAAGGATGAATTCGAATTTGGTCAAAGAGCTCTTTTAAACTTAGGTCATACCTTTGGACATGCTATTGAATCATATTTAGAGTATGATGGAACTATATTGCATGGAGAAGCAGTGTCGATTGGAATCATTATGGCTTTTAAACTCGCTATAAAAACCAATTCTTGTTCACAAAAAGATTTGGATAGTGTGACTAAACATTTTAATGAAGTCGGTCTTCCTGTTTCATTAAGGCAAATCACAGATAAAATTAAAAGTCCAAAAAAAATATGGAGGTTAATGCAAAATGACAAAAAATCTTCAGAGGGCATTTTAAAATTTATCATTCCAAGTAAAATTGGACAGTGCAGCATAAAACGCAATATAGATCCCGAGGTTATATTGTCATTACTCAATGAAGAAATAAAAAAATGAATAGTGTTGAATTTTGGCTGTTAATGATAGCTATTTTTATTCTAATTTTAATTTCTGCTTTTTTCTCTAGCTCAGAAACAGCTTTAACAGCTGCTTCTGATGCTAGAATGCATCAACTGTCTAGAAAGGGTGATAAAAGAGCTTCTTTAGTTAAGAACTTAAGATCAAAAAGAGACGTTTTAATTAGCTCTTTGTTAATTGGCAATAATGCTGTAAATGTTTTGGCTTCTGCGTTAGCAACCAGTACCGCTATAACTCTTCTTGGTGAAGGCGGGGTAGCTTTTGCAGCAATAGTAATGACTTTAATTCTAGTAATTTTTGCAGAAGTTGTTCCAAAGACATACGCATTTAATAATGCGGACAATTTTTCTCTTAAAATTGCGCGACCTGTTAAAATAGCAGTAAAAATCCTGAAACCATTTTCCCAATTAATCGGTTTCACAGTATCTTTATTTATTAAAGAGCAAAGGGATAATGAAAACAGCAGAGAAGAAGAATTAAGAGGCTTAATAAAGTTACATAGTGCTGGAGGTGACTTTTCTGATAGAGAGCGAGGGGCAATGCTTTCATCGGTTTTA
>Ga0163108_10000477_pt1 | contig 29846 bp, 18 predicted proteins | sample Fk1155metaG_FD_109644 | JGI IMG/M metagenome (GOLD analysis project Ga0163108, IMG submission 109644) | Marine microbial communities from the Central Pacific Ocean - Fk160115 155m metaG | ecosystem: Environmental > Aquatic > Marine > Oceanic > Photic zone | place: The Central Pacific Ocean...
CCCAAACAGATTCATCAACCCTAAAAGGAAGATCACTTCTTTTAAAATACTTATCTATTGAAAGCGCTCGCTTGCCCGGTGGAGTCAGACTAATGAATCCTGCTAATCCCCCCTACGCACACAACAAAATTCACATTGTAAACATCGATGGGATCGCGTAGACGCCCAGAGCAATTTGTTTCATGTTGCCCCAACACAGCAGCGTAAACATCATGTCGATAATATGCTAATTCTTCATCTTGCTTTTTCGTAGATATGCTTATTTGATATCGACGGCTTTTTAAGCTGATTTTTTTTACCACAATTACTTTCCTTCAGTTTTGACTCTCGTTGCCTGTAACAGCTTTTGCGACTGCGCTGCCCCACAACCACCAATTGAGAAGGCAGTCTAACAGTGATTCCGTGAAATCCGTTCATTGATAATATCAATATTTGTATTGATTGAATCGATACTCACCTCATCAACAGTACGACTGCGATTGTTGTGAGCAGGAGGTGTTTTTGGCTTCAGTTTTCAATTCTGCACCCATCTTGCTGTCGCGTTTGCGGAGGAGGTCGACGGTTTCGGTTTTTTGTCAGAAAGCCAAATCTAGCCAGTGCGTATTTTTGAATGCCAATGCGGATAAAGGAATCTCCGATGGCTCAAGGGCGAAAACTGAATCTTGATTGTTCAAAATCAAGCTGGTAGATGGTCCCCTCGTATCCGACGAGATAAAGATCGCCATTTTCCGATTTGGTAAATGAAACAATTTTTTGAGGTGCCATTCCAATTTTCATTATCTTGATTAAAGTCCTGTTTTCCTCGGTTAACCCCCAAATTTGTCGCGATTGATGATCACCAAAAATATAAACTCCATAAAATGGAGAGTTCGTGTTTTTGCGATAAACATGGCCGCCTATAATGGATACCCCATCCTTTCTGGCATAGGCAAAGATAGGATTAATATACTTAGACCCGTCTGTGCGGTACTGATTGGAAAAGCGTTCGAATCCTTCCCAGACATTCCACCCGTGGTTTTCACCACGTCGCACAATGGTTACTTCTTCGTATCGATCCTGTCCCACATCACCAACCCACATATCACCTGTCAAGGAGTCAAAACTGAATCGCCAAGGCTCACGCAATCCACACGCCCAAATTTCAGGGCATATACTGGGGTTGCCGACAAACGGGTTATCCTGTGGAATGGAATAAATCTTCCCTTCATCCCAATGATCCACGTCAATGCGCAACATTTTCCCCTTAAGCAAAGCCATATTCTGAGCATGTCCGTTCGGGTCTTCATGAGGGCCTGTGTCCCCCATTCCGACGTAAAGATAGCCTTCAGGCCCAAACTCAAGTCCGCCTCCTGTATGAGAACTGGTTGTTGCTTTCCATCTCAGGACAGTACGCGATGCAGTACCCGAATCTTTTTTATAATTCGGGGAGGTTTTCCTCTCAACAGTTAACGCTATATGCTTCCTTTTCTCGGTAATGTGGAGAGACAGAAAGTATCTTTGATTTTCCCGAAATTTTGGGTGAAACGCCAACCCCATTAGTCCCCTAGCGCCGCCTTTACTGATTTGTTCCCCCAAATCCAGAAAAAGGGACTTATTGATTCCTTTGGAACTCTTTTCCAGAAGCCAAATTTTCCCCACAGCATGTTCCAAGACAAGAAAATCGTTGGCCTCACCAGGAATTTGACCGAACCACACTGGCCGATCAAATTGATCATGCTCACTATGAAAAGGAGTCAGTGAAATTGGTCTTGAGATTTCGTGGATGACGTTGGGAGTGCCCTTGTGAAACATCTTAACATTTTCAGGTCGTTTCAGGCTCACCAGATAATCCACCAGATCAGCTAGGTCCTGCTTGGACATTCCAAGATGCAATCCTTCAGGCATCAGGGACATTTCAATGGTCTGTTGGTTCAGAATATCCCGTGTGGGAATGCGAACCAATTCCTTACCTGTTTGCCTGAACTCAATCCACTCATTGGTGGCATTTTTTAGAATGCCTGAGAATTCCTTACCATCTTTCTTCTTCACCCAGGTAATATTGAATCCATCAGCAATGGTTGCCGACGGCTGAAGAATTGAATCGATAATATCCCCACGGCCCATTTTATCTCCGATGGCGGATAAATCAGGACCGGCTTTAGTGTTTGATCCATCGACCGTATGGCACGTTGCGCAGGCGAATTGTTCACTTACAAATAGTTCGTGGCCTTGATGCTGATTGCCAGCACTAATCATGGCATGATGTCGGTACCCTTTTCTTTCAATTTCCGGTTTTGCTACCAGGTCTGTCCCGAGACCAATATTTTGGGAGACAGCCTGTTTCTCCGCACACAATATAAAACAAAAGGAAACTACAAAAAATCGAGGTATGGTTTTCATCCAAAAAAACCTGCCCATTTGTTGTTTATAAGACATGCGCAATATTAGGGCGTCTCCGATTTTGTCAGATGTTCAAGGCTCAAAGCCAAATGTTTTCAGAGCATAAAGATGTCGTGACGTGGCAACAAAAAGCATGCCGTTGGCAGCAGCGGGAGTTCCGTTAATTGGTTCACGTAGATTAATCCTGCTGATGATCTTCTTTTCGTTGTTTGCCGCCAGAACCCAGAAATCACCCCGCTGGGTTCCAAGGTAGATTTTTCCATCAGCGACAAGCGGGGAAGCCCAACTGATACCCTCTGTGTCGTGAGTCCAATAAGGACGCCCCGTTTTGGCGTCAATACAGTGGAGGGTTCGTCCGCAGTCCGCCACAAAAACCAGTCCGTTTTGTACCGCCGGAGTGGTCATGCAGTGGTTCAAGATAGGATAGGACCACTGCGCCGCTGATTCGGTGATGTTGCCCTTTCCTGAAGGATTAATACACTTGACCCACGACTTCCTTTTCCCGTGCCAGTAGTCGCCGCCGAAGATGACGAAGATGCGGCCTTGATGAACCACCGGCATGCCGTAGATATTGCTGGGGCTGATTCTGCGGTTTCCCCGGTATTGATGGACGTTGTCCTTGGGGGCACTGGGGTCGCCATCAAACCACCATACCTTTTTCAAGGTTTTGGGCGGTCCGACACCGGCGACAGATAGTGCAAGCGCTTCAAAAGCGTAGCAGATGCCGTCGCCGGCCCCAAAGAAGATCAAAGTATGATCATCCACTTCCGCCACTGAGGGTGAAGACCATGTGCAGTGAACAATCCGGGGGGCAATGGGTTCCCAATCCCGAGCGACCAAACGGCCGGTCTCCTTGTCAAGAACGATCAAACTTGGAGCCTCTGGCGCAATGATGCGCCGATGCGTTGCATCCACGCCGTTGGATGTGCATACATAAAGGAAGGGTCCATGGACAAGGATGGAGCAGTGGGCTGAATCATGCTGATGCACACCAAGTTCGGCTTCGAGGTTGTACTTCCAGATGATGTCGCCATCCCCGGAGGTGACCTTGAGGGGTGCGCCGCCGGACGAGACCATGGAATGCTCTTCGTTTATGAAAGGTCCGTCATTGCCGTTGTATTGACCATCAACATCAAGGCACAGGATCGCACCACGATTATCCATCAGATAAACCCGATCCGCATCCACCGTTGCCGGCGAAACGATTCCCACATCGGGCCAGTCCTTGTAGCTAAGTTCTTCGTCCAGTTTTGGAACAATAAGCTGCCAGAGAAATTCTCCGCTCTCCTCAGCGAAGCACATCAACACGCCACGATCTCCTTTATGGCGTGAATCGCGCGGTAAACCGTTATTGGTGCCAATGAAGACTTTGCCCTGCGCTATAACCGGCGAGGAATATGTTCGAGTGCCCAAGGGGACGGACCATTTGACATTACTGCCTGTCTTTGGATCAAATTCATTGGGCAGGCCCACCTCATTCGAGACCATGTTTCTGGTGTGACGTTGCCCCCACTGGGGAGCATCCTCAGCAGAGAGGCAGGTGCTCATTAAAAGTACGCCAGATAAAAAGGATGATCTCGTCAGGAAACGATGTTGAGGTGTGCTCATAAAACTTCGATTCATCGTTAAGTGATTTTGGATTGATTGTTGTGGTTCAGCATCTTTTTCATGTGATTAGCTCGCTTATGTAAGCCCCTCCTTCCTCCGGCCTCGTATCGACGTTTTTGATGTGAAATCTGACATGTCTCAAATCCGTGTTGTAGCTGCTTTTCGAACACCCTTTCACAATTCCGTTGCGTAGTGCAGTCCGCCCCCCCCGGTAAGATTGGGCCGATGGTGAAACGTAACAACGGCTTCACCTTTGCACCTCTCATCTTACCTGCCTGCTCCACGGCGGAATATCTCTGCCGGCTTGGTGTTGTCCAGCCTCAAATATTTTCTATCATAACTCCCCGAAAATGTCCTCTAAAGAACTCGATTACAATGTCTATACGATTGCCGCCCTTTTACTGACATGGAGATACTTTCGTTACAGTTTAGCAAAAAAGGATTCAGGTGGAACAAGATTCGACTTGTTTTCGTAGTTAGAATTACACCAGAAGTACTTAGGAACAGTTGATGAAGCTTTCATATTATTTTGAGTTGGTTGGCATGGCAGTTTTTGCCGCATGTTTATGCTCCGGTTCCTCTGCGCTCGGACAACCCAGCCAACTTCCCGATGAGCAGCAGTACCGTCCTAAGGATCAGTCCTTCAAGCCATTGCATCCCGATGAGGCAATCAAGACGATCGAGGTTCCAAAAGACTATCACCTTGAGTGCGTGGCGAGTGAACCAATGGTTCAGGAACCCGCCAGCTTCGCCTTTGATGAGGACGGGGCGATCTACGTGTGCGAATGGCTCACCTACATGCAGGACGAGCGTGGCCAGAACCAGTTGGATGAGGTGTGCCGTGTCGTGAAGTTGGTCGATACCGATGGTGACGGGAAGATGGATAAGCGGACGGTGTTCATCGACAAGATCAAATTGCCGCGAACCGTTCTTCCACTGAAGGACCGGGTGCTGGTCAGCCTTACGCAGGAAACAACCATCTACGCATATTTCGACAAGGACGGCGATGGTGTCTCTGATAGCCGCGAGGTGGCCTACCAAGGAAGGATCCAAGGAGGCAATATTGAGCATCAACTGTCTGGTCTCGTCTGGAACCTGGACAATTATATATACAACAGTGACCGGCGCTTTAAATACGTCGACGGGAAGCTTTTTGCTGAACCCCATTCCAAGGGCCGTATCACACAATGGGGAATTGCGCGAGATGACGACGGGCGAATTTTCTGCTCCTGGGCGGGCGGCGGCAATCCCGTTCACTCTTTCCAGTTTACGGGCGGGTATCCAATTATCGACCTGTCGAAACAGGAGGAACATGCCCCCGGTTATGATGTGCCGCTCGCAATTTGCGAGGTGGAGGACCAGTCGTCCGGCAACTACGATTTCAAGAACAACAGAGTGCTGACGATCTTCTCCGCAACCTGCGGACAGACCGTGTTGCGTAGCGACCTCATGCCGGACTTCTACGGCAACGTAGCCACACCCGAACCGGTCGGGCGCTTGATTCGCATGAGCACCATCAAAAATGAAAAAGGGAAGAGGGTTGCGCACAACACATTTCCTGAAGGGGAGTTTATTCGCAGTACCGACCCCTTCTTTCGGCCGGTATGGTCAGAATCCGGACCCGACGGCTGTTTCTATTTCTCCGACATGTACCGCGGAATTATTCAGGAGAAAACCTGGTTCCCGCACGTTGGTAATCACATCTGGGTGAAACGGTATAAGCGCGTGAAAGAGTGGGGCATGCTGGAGGTGTTTCGTCATGGCCGCATCTACCGCCTGGTGCCGGACAACAGGAAGCCGACATCTGCGCCGAAGCTGAAAAACCTATCAAGCAGAGAACTGGTCATGCATTTGTCCAGCGGCAACGGCTGGATCCGTGATACGGCGCAAAAATTGATTGTCTATGCCAAGGATGCTTCCGTTGCGGGTGATTTAAGAAAACTGGCTGCAGATTCCCCATCAACCAATACCCGCATTGTTTCCTTGTGGACTCTTGAAGGTCTTGGACAGTTGGATGATCAAGCCGTGCACAAGGCGCTGGAGGATAAAGAAGAACGTGTTCGTATTGCAGGCATTCATCTCGCTGAACCTTTCCTTAGCGACGGCAACAAAGACATTGAAAAGCACCTGATGAACATGATTGAAGGTGCCACGCCCGATGTCGCGATGCAGTTGATTTTGAGTTTGACGCCTGATCGAAACCCCTCATATGACGACGTGCAGCAGATCATTAGGAAAAAAAATACGGATCATCCTCTGATGGGGCACTACTTTCGAATTCAGAAGGAAAAAATTCGCAGGTCAAGGCTCAGCGCATCGGCCAAGTCGGGATTAAAGATCTACGAAACCTTGTGCATTATTTGTCACGGCAAGGATGGCAAGGGAGTGAAGGAAGGCAAGGTCCTGCTTGGGCCTCCCTTGAGAGGGAACCGCTGGTTCAAGGACCATCGGCTTGACGCTATTGTCCGAATTCTGCTCAAGGGCGAAACGGGGCCAATTGGCGACACGGAATATGGTGAAGGCATAATGCTGCCACTTGAGGCCGCGTATAATAACAAGCAACTGAGCGATCTGATCAACTATATCGGCCTTACCTGGAATGGTTGGCGCGACATCGTGAAACCGGAGCAAATCAAAACAATCCGCGAAGAAGTAAAAGATCGGAAACTGCCTTACACGAACGAGGAACTTGAAGCGCTAAAGAAGTAGTGTTGATTCAAAGTGCGTTACTAACAGCCATGGAGGAACAGTCCTTATTAAGTAGGCGAATGGTGCTGCGCCGATTTCAGAATGGATATGGTGAAATCTTAACCCCACACTCAAGAGTGTTTGCAGCGATTATTGAGATCAGGAGGTGTTTCATTTCTCTGCTTGGGTTTTCAACTCTTTAGGATGCTCTTTCTGTACTCTGCTAGATTGGGAGGGTGGATGGGAGACGACAACATTAGATGATTTGGAACCTTCAGGGCCTCGGTTTGATGGGAAGACAGTATAAACTCGGTAGAAGTAGGTGGCATCTGAAATAATCTTTCGATCAACCGCATTTGTTTCAGATTGTCCGGGACGTGGAATATGATTCTTGAATTTTCCACCTTTAGCGCCTTCCACTCTCTGGACTATGTGGCCAGCCTCGCCTTTGGCATTATCTTCCCACTTTAGTTTGATTGAGTTGTTCGTCCGAGAAACGATCACCAAAGCGGTAGGACCGTTTGGCAAATTTCCCGGCTTTGGACTTTGTTGCTGCCTAGAGGGTTGCTGTTTATACGGTTTTGGTCGTGGCCCCGGTTTATCCAATTGCTGGTGAGCCAATTGATACCGTCTACCCATGAATTTTTTCATAGACATTATAATATCATTGTACCCGCCATCTTGCGGATTAGTGACGCGTTTCGCTGGATACGGATCGTTGATCAAATCCTCTCTAATTAAGGCGTAAAGTTTATCGATTTTCAAATGTAGTTGCTTTGGCTCGAAATACTTCCCCAAAATAATAGAAGCAGTTTCTCTGTATTTTTTAAGTAGCCTTGGGTTCGAAATGATGTTTTCGAGAATGGGTTTAGGCGAACCACCAGGAATTGGCCATGCGGCGTTCCATCCATCGATAACAGGGACTCTCCCGAAAGCGTGGTCAGAAAAACCGACGTCCAAGTCCCACGGAATATAGCTCCATCGACTCGTCTTGGGATTGCGATAGAGATAATAGTTGTGCGGGTTCCAGCCCGTGAGTTGATCGAAGCAGCCAGCGAACAGCATCACGGCTGTCGTTTTCAGGAAATGATCAAGCATCATATGCTTGTCGAGCATTTGTTCGTAGTTGGATTTATCACCTTTATCAATATTTCGGATGAGATTGATCAACTCATCGAACGATTGCTCGGCAGCCTTGGTCTTGGCTTCAAACCCCTTCTTATACTGTTGAATATCACCACCGACATAAGCGAAGTTGGCTCCAGGGCCTCCCATGTGAACTTTGAATAACAGGCCTTTCTTTGAGCCAAATCGATTCTCAAGAAATGATTCATCGATCCGCTCCACGTTTACATAGACGCCTTTATAATTGTCATTGATGAACAACTTGGCGTAGTTGCAGCGTGAAGCCGCCACGTCCAGATCCCTAAGGATATCCGTCACGATTGGTTCGGAGAAGAGGCTTCCGAATTGGACGCCATTATCAAGCGCAATGCGCCGAAGACCAAGAAAACGAGTGTCTTTTTTGTATTCGTTGACCTTGATCAGATAGCTGCGTTTGTGGCGCTGATGTGGTTGGGATGAGCTGTTTCCCTTGTATCTTACAGCAACATTTTCCATCCGGATCGTTCGCCAGCGCAAAGTGGCAGGAACGTATATGCGCTCTGGTAATGCCTTCTTCATTTTATCCAAATCTATTTTGCTGATCGTCAGACGGATCTCCGGAACTTGCTCGCGTTTGTAAAAATCATCCGAAGTCAATTCGGCAGTGCAAATTATGAATAGGCCGGAAGCGAAAAAAACGGCGCTTAGGAGGACAGTTGCGATGATTCTTACTGGTATATGATTTATAAACACCTTCAGTTTTAATTTTCTACCTAATCGAGTTATTGATACCGTGTAAAAGCTTTCGTTATACTGGTCGGGTTGATTATTTGATTAATGTCGTAGAGCAAGTCAATGCCAGGACCCAGGCAGGGCGTATAGCCCGACCGAAGGCCCGTAGATACGACCTGCCACGCTGAGCTTAGACTACTTCGCCGGCATCGACAATTCACAAACTCCCCCCGCTTGGCCTAACGGGACCGTGCTGTTACGTTCCCGCGCTGACCGGATGAGATGAGCAGGCAGGAAAAACTGATCGCAAGTTACGAGGCGTTTCACCAGCATACGACGAATCGGCGGATTCACTTCACCTGCGTGCCGATGATCGCGCTGAGCCTCGTCGGGCTGCTTTGGGGGATCAAGATCCCGACGTCACTTGGCAATGAGCTTTCATTCACGCTCAACGCCGGGACAATCTTCATCGGCTTGGTCTCGGCATATTATTTGTTCCTGTCGATCGTCAGCCTGCTGGGGATGCTGTATTTTGGGCTAGCGGCGAGCGTCCTATGCATCAGCATCGAATCGAGTCCGCTGCCGCTGTTCTCGACATCATTGACGGTGTTTGTGCTGGCTTGGGCCGCGCAGTTTATCGGGCACGGCATCGAGGGGAAAAAACCAGCGTTCACGGAAGACGTCCAGTTTTTACTAGTCAGCCCGGCGTGGCTGTTAAATGCGCTATACAAAAAACCGGCGCTCACGTTGCTGACGGCGCTGCTGGTTGGCGGCGGGACATTTGGCTTGGCCGACCGGCTGTTTGCGATGAAGCCGGCGGTGGATTTTTCCTCGGTGCTTGATCAAGCGGCGAAGTACAATGTGCAGATTGTCCGCGACGAGTGGGGTATCCCACACATCCTCGGCAAAACGGACGCCGATACAGCACATGGGCTGGCCTACGCTCATGCGGAGGACGATTTTGCAACGATACAGGATGTATTCCTCGCTGTCCGCGGGAAGCTGGCCTCCGAGGAGGGGTTGGCGATGGCCCCGAACGACTATTATGTGCACTTGATTCAGCTCTGGTATGGTCTGGACGAAAAATACGCCACGCTCGACCCCGAGTTCCGAGCCATCTGTCAGGGCTATACCGACGGCTTGAACCTCTACGCCAGTCGGCACCCGGAAAAACTGAAACGCAACCTTTGGCCGGCCAAACCGCAGGATCTCGTGGCCGGTTCCATCCATAAACTCCCAATGATGTTTGGAATGCACAGAGACCTGGCACGACTGATGGTCGACACCAGCAAGTCGATATCCACTGCAAGTGTGTTGAATCCCGACCTGCTTCCAATTGGCTCAAACTTTATCGCTGTTGGGCCAAGTCGTTCGGCCGATCAAGCCACACGTGTCTGCATCAACTCACATCAACCGTGGACCGGCCCGGTGGCCTGGTACGAGGCGCATCTCATCAGCGAGGAGGGGCAAAATATTTACGGCGGCCTTTTCCCTGGCTCGCCGGTCATCTTACTCGGGCACAACGAGAACATCGCTTGGGGACACACTGTCAACCAACCAGACCTTGTTGACGTGTTCAAACTCGAACTCAATCCGGCCAACCCAAACCAATACAAGGTCGATGGCGAATGGCTCGATTTGGAACGGAGCTTGGCACCGCTTGAGGTTCGGCTTTGGCGCGACTTCCGCTGGACGGTTAACCGCGAAGTTCTTTACTCGATTTACGGCCCGGCAATGCGTGTTAATGATCAGGTGCTAGCGATTCGTTACGCCGGCATCGGCGAGTTCCGGCAAATCGAGCAATGGTACCGCATGGGTCGGGCACAGAGTCTTGAGCAATTCAAGGAAGCCATGGGCATCCATGCTCTGGCGATGTTCAACACCGGCTACGGTGATCGCGCCGGGAACATTTTTTATGCGTACAACGCCCTGTTGCCGGAGCGTACCGACGGCCACGACTGGAGCGGCACCGTCCCCGGCAACACTCGCGACACCTTGTGGACGGAGTATCGGCCATTCGACAAACTACCGATTGTCGAAAACCCTAAATCCGGTTTCATCCAAAATTGCAACAGCGATCCATTCAAAACATCTATCGGAGAAGACAATCCGGACGAGTTGGCGTTCTCTGAAAACTACGGTATCGAAAAATGGATGACCAACCGCGCACTCCGAGCGGTTGAACTCTACGGCAGCGACGAATCGATTACTCACGACGAATTTTTGCGCTACAAATACGACAAGCTCTACTCGGAGAAATCGGAATTGCGCCGGCAAGTCGCTGACTTCGTCGAGGCGCAAGCAGGCAACAGTGAGTTGAGAAAGGAGATCGAGCTTTTGAGCCAGTGGACCGGCGAAATGACCAAGGATAACCGCTCTGCCGCCCTTGTCCTGATGACCTTCCGGCCAAGGTCAAACTCTAGCAAACTAATAACAGGGCACGAGCGAACGCTTTTGCAGCTTCAAAAGGCTTCGGAATATCTTATTAAACATTTTGGCCAGATAGATGTCGAGTGGGGTAATGTAAACCGCCTTGTTCACGGCAACAAAAACCTCCCACTCGGCGGTGGCCCTGACACGCTGCGCGCCATCTACGGGCGACCGCAGGAAGACGGTACGCTCGCAGGGTTGGCAGGCGATTGTTTCTTTCAGTTTGTCGAGTGGGACAAGGATGGCGAACTCAACGCTTGGGCGATGAACCAGTTTGGCAGCAACCCCGGCAATCCTGACTCCCCGCACCACGCCGACCAAGCGCCGCTGTTTGCGCAGGAAAAGTTAAGAAAAGTGCCTTTTACGGGGGAAGAAGTGCTCGCAAAGGCCAAGCGCACTTACCGTCCCTGAACAAAGGCGCGCGGTCACTTTTTGACGGAAGGCAGGGTGGCGGCATAGGAGTCAAAGCCGGCACGCACCACCGATGAGGCCTGTTTGAGCACTTGGCCAAGCGTGCCGGAACGCGGATCGTACCCGTTCTCGTGCAACAAGCTGGCTGCCTGCGCGGCCACCGCTTGGTCGTACGACTTGAGTGCCCCAATAACCTTGGCCACCAACCCCTTGGCCCGGCGGATTTCTCGCCGTGCGTACTCCCTGGGTGGGGTGTGCCGGCCATCGCCGTCGGCGTCGATCCAAACCGGGTTGGTGGCTCCCTGCACGCGCGGGACGTGCCGCTTCCACTTCGGCTGGTACGACCGAGGGATATCCCAAAACGGCGCATCGATCCCGGGGCCAGTGGCGATGGCAACGAGATGCAGGTCATAAGCCGGCTTGGCCAGACGCCACGTCACGTCCGCCTTGACGATTGTCGCGCCGGGTTTGATTGAGCGCTGCCGGATACGCTGGCCGTTGGCGTAAAGTTCAACCTGATCTGCATGGATCCATGACGGGCCAAGCACCTTAATGTTCACGTCGATCGTCTCGCCCAGCCCGGTGGCGAGATCGCCGACGGTGTATTTTTTTTCAACCGTCATCCAGGGTAGCAATCCCATGCTCACGCAGGCACGCATCGCACGAAAACTTTGGCACGCACGCGCCACGTCAATGTCGGCTGGGACGACGTCCGGGCACTCGACATACGTACGCGCCTGACCAAGGATGAAACGGCTCACGTCGTGCGTGTCGCTCGACGCGACGGCAGCGATACGGTAGCCGTGGTTCAGCATGGCAAACCAGTCGTGATACAGTTGCATGATGTCCGACTGCATCGCGGCGGAAGTGACAACTTCCAGCGCGTCGAACGTGTACGGCTCACCGTCTAGGTGCGCGCCGCTCACAGGATTAAAATGCTCGGGGCCAAGCGGCGTGAAACTGGTATGGTCATCTCGTGGATGATTGAGAGTGATGACACGGACGCCAGGCAGTGCACGCATCGCCTGCATCAACTGCGTCCAGTCGCTCAACTCATGGTTGGGCAGCGGGCTATCCGGCTCAATGGGGAAGGCGTTGAAGTGGCCCATGGTCGTAGTGACCTCGTTGCCGATCACGGCAGTGAAATGTTTCGAAGTCGCCGTCTTGACCGCCGCCGGGCGGTAGTCGGCGTGATGGTTGTGGTCGGTGGAAACCGCCAACTCGATGCCCTCTCCGGCGATCGTGAGTGCACGTTCCTCAGCAGTGGCATCGCCGTGGCCGCTAAATGTCAACGTGTGGATGTGCGTATCGCACGCCACAAGATTCGGCGTCGGCACTTCGCGCATGATTTCGAGCTCCACGGCCGCCACTTCACCAGCCTTAACGGTGACCTTCTTTTGCGCTACACCATACTCAAACCCGCGAGATCCGTAGACGGTGTAGCGACCTGGCAACACACCGAGTCGTGCCGTTCCGTCGCCCGTGTACGCCACGCCGGGCCGCAACGCGAGCGCGTCCGACCGCTCGGAATGTAGTGCCACAAGATGGCCGTTTTCGTCGATAACAGTGATTCGGCACGGAATGCCGTCCCGGACGCTCACACCGAGCCACGCTTGGCCAAGTGCCGTTTTGCGCGGACCGGGCACAATCCAAAAATCGCCCACCTCAATGTCGTCGGTCGCCTTGGGCGCGACGATGGAGAGTTTGTTCGTACCGTCTCGAAGCCGGCCTTTCGGGATCGGCAAATCATGCACCAATCGCGAGTCGATGGTGGCCAAGCGGCCGAGCCGTCTGTCGTTGAGCAGCACAGACCACGAGTATTTCACCTGCCATTGCCGGAGAAAAAGCGTGTGCGTCGCCTTGTTTTTCCTCGCCTCGAATGTCAGATCCAGGCGGCGGCCGTGAGGTGTACGACCCTCGAATTCCTGCCACTCGGGAAAGCCAGGTGTCCCCAGGTGATAGGTGCCCATGTCAATCACAACCGACCCAGCCGCCAACCCTTGGGCAAGAACAGAAAAGCTCAAGAGGAATCCTACAAAATGAAGTTTGCTCATCCGCGGCGAAACCTGAACTAAGACCAAGCAGTTCTATAGAACAATCGAGTTGAAAATTGAGCCTATACTTTCAGCCTTCTCTTCAAATCCGCTTGGCGCTTCCGTGTAAATGCGCACTTTGTGGTATATTTCGAGAGACAGGCACGAATTCCATCGCGGTTGAGACATGACCCATTCAAGGCACTTGTATTTGTTGTCTCTAATCATCCAATCGATCACAAAATCTGGATTCCTCCAATTAATGAACTCGAACGGCTCCGGTCGTGTCTTGTTCGCCGTTTTGGACTGCTCAAGTAAAGCAGGGTCGTCATCCAATATCCCTCGCATTATCAGCAGCGTTTCGGTTTTCCAGCCATTACGGTAATCAAGCCGGGCAATCTCCTTTTCTTTCCGATTGACCTCCCCTGTTAGACGCTTGTTCTCGAATTCTAACCTGTGTCGAATCGTAGCAACATCACTCGGCACCGTGACCAGCGAACCGGAGGCAGGTGACAAATCCGTAAACAAGAACAAATGACAACAAATACCGCCCACTAACAGCATCAAAAGAATCATCCCTCTGCTAGGACTCCTCCACCGCGCGACCTGAATGCGATCCTTTTTCAAACAGTCTGAGATCAACCCAGGCTCTCCATGCCCCATACTCTCCAAATCATTGAGTATGCTACGTAGTTCATTTTCGACTCTCTGATTCATAACAACACGAATCTCATTTTATTTGATCTACCGGCACTGCATCCAACCGGGTTAAAAACGCAATCGACTTCTCGTTGCTCAATTCCACCTTACAACGATCTGGTTCAACAAATCGATGCTCCAATAATCTAACTACCTCGAAACCAAGGAACTAACAGCATAAATAATACCATTACGCCTATAATTCTTCACCGAATATCTTTATCAGTAGCAGGTCAATGACTTATGCACATCAATTAAGATAACTACGCTGATCCGACGCCCTCATAACCAATGCTCTTTTTTTTGCAACCTGTGCCTTATTGTTCACTCATGCCATAACGGCAAAACTTCGTTTCCTTCTTGTTATCTATCTTCAGTCTACTCATGGACTAAATCATTCCTCTGGAGAAGACTAAGACAGGGAAGGAACAATAAAACAATCATTATTATAGGTTGACTTATTGCGTATTTGCATTACCATTCACTGCATGGCAACCATGTTTGAGGTTATTGAGGTTAACTTCTCATTTTGAGTGAAGATGGTCAGTCGATAGAATTTGGGTGCGTGTTATATGCGTAGTCATGAATGGGGTTCGCATCCAATTAATAAGCTAATTGCTTATTGCTCAACAAAGACCTCTGCCGCGAAAGCGGCAGGGGTTGTCTTTTATTACGGTATGATACACTTGCCAAGCGCACAAAAATACTCGTTTATTGAACAAACAAGTCGTGGCTTGGCCAATTGGTGACGGCATCGGCGGCCTTGTGGATGAGCGGATCGATTTTTTTGCAGGGCCGCTTTTCGTCTGGCGTCTGGTTGGTGTTGAACAGCGCCGCCCAGCAGAGTCCATCGTGCCGCAGCACAAGAATTGTCGAGGTGCCTGACAATGCGCCGGTGTGCCAGCGGTTGGCCTTGCCTCCTTTCCTTGGCCGCACCGACCAGCCGCAGGCGTAGTACGTGGCGTCCGGCTTGCCTTCGTCGTCGTTTCCGAAGTGCCCCTTGGCCGGGCGTTCGAACATGACTTCCACGGTTTTCTTTTTTAAAATGGAGGTCTCCTCGAAACGATCCACTGCAGAGCCAAACCGAACAAGATCGGGCGCCGAGGCAATCCAGCCGCCGAGCGAATCGAAGCTTTCGATTGACCACGCACCGTACGGCCAACTCACTTTCGAGCCGACGGCGTCGCCAGTGACAGCGATGCCGAGCAACTCGCCCTTGGGATAATATTTCACCTCGTTTTCCGCCCGGTCGCGCAGGAGCGTTTTGCCGAGGCGCATCGACTCGATACCGAGCAGCTTGAGAAAGCTGTTCACCATGTAGTCGCCGTACGAGCGGCCGGTGATCTGCTCGATGACGCGGCCGAGCAGGCAGTAGCCGAGGTTGGAATAGACGTAGCGTTCGCCAGGATCAAAATCGAGCGGCCAGCCCATCATGAACCGAATGACGTCGTCGTGCGTCGCTGGCGGTTGCTTGCCGAGCACACTGGCGATCTCAATGGCGTGAAAGAGCGGGTCGATCGTCACCTTGCGATCCCACCCACCCTGATGCCGTAGCAGGTGGGCGATGGTCACTTGGCCCAGCCGGGGATCGGCAGTGTCGCCGTTGGCCAAATGCGGTTTGTGCGGCAGCAGGCCAAAGACCGGTGTGTCGAGGCCGAGTTTGCCCTGCTCAATGAGTTGCATGGTAGCCACGGAGGTGAACGTCTTGGAGATGCTGGCGATGCGGAAGAGCGAGTGGGGCTGCACAGATTGCTGCTGTTCAACATCCGCGTAGCCAAATCCGCGTGCGTAAACAAGTCGACCGTCCTTGGCCACGGCCAGCGACGCGCCGGGAATCTCATTGTCCCTGACAAAGGTCTCCATCAATTCGTCAAACGGCTTGAGCTCGGAAAACTGTTTGCCGGTGGAGACGACCGTTTTGCCTTCCTCGGCCAATGCTCCGGGCCAAGCAGTAGCGCAAAACGCCAGCCCGGCGATCAGTGTGTTTTTTATGTATCGTTGCATGAGACTGGGCGGGCAATTTGAGCGACCATCTCGCACGAAGCAACCTAGGAGTGGGCCAAGGATGTTGACTACGATGCCGAAATGTATTATTCGCCGGGTGGATTTCCGGTGTGAAGTCACGATGAAAAATAACATCCCGTCAAAAAAAAATTGCTACTCGACCGGCTTCACTTTGATCGAACTGCTGGTAGTGATCGCGATTATCGCCATCCTTGCCGGCCTGCTACTGCCAGCGTTGGCCAAGGCCAAGGATAAAGCCACCAGCATCAAATGCATGAGCAATGTAAAGCAACTGGGACTGGCGCTGGTGCTCTACGAGCAGGACACCGAAGAGGTGCCACGCTGCTGGCCGCCGTTTAAACTCAAAGATAAAAAAGGAAATCTAGTGGATCGCCTATGGTACCGGGTCATTCAGCCTTACCTCGGCAAGGAGGCGAAAGTGATGGGTACCGGCGTCTTCATCTGTCCCTCCAGCGTCAAGGACAAGGCCTACGACGACTGGCGTGATGTGTACACCTACGCCATGAACAAGAATTTCCAGGGTCGCACCTTCAAGATGGTCGAGATTCAGTCCCCATCAGAAACCATTTTCGCGGCGGACATCGACGGCTTCAATGCCTGCCTGTATCCTGATGAGACTGACAGCGGAAGCCCGATCGGCCGAGGCAATGTCCTATACCGCCACATGGGCGGAACCGAAAAAAGTTCCTTTTACAAGTCCGGCGGCACTTCCAGAAAAGATTTTGGGTCAGCCAACTCGAACTACTTCGACGGACACGCCGATATACTAAAGCAGCGCGCTCCTGATCGTCTGTTCCGGCTGAAAAAGTGACGGTGCTAATCAGCTGGCGCCCGATCGGCACTCCGGGACTTGAGATGCTTGATGAGCTTTGGCTTGCGGTGTGCAATCGCCCAATCAAAGGGTGTTTGACCCTCGTTATTTCGTACCGATAAATCCGCGCCGCTGCCCAACAGCAGATCGATCATCTCGAACCGGTTCTTCACCATCGCGTCAAATAAGGGCGTCCGGCCAAAACGATCTCGCATATCAACCTTTGCACCATTGGCCAACAACAATTTGGCGCTCGTAAGCCTGCTCCATCGCGCTGCACCGTGAAGTGGAGTCATTCCCGAGCCCGCCTCGACGGCATTTACATTCGCTTTGGCATTAAGAAGTTGACGAATAATATGGTCATGCCCACCAAGCGCCGCCCAGTGCAGTGCTGTGGCGCCGGTTGTGTCCGGTTGATCCACCTTCGCACCCGCCGACAGGCACTCAGACACCCGCTGACCATCCCCCAGCTTGGCCGCCTCCAAAATATCCGGCGCCTCCGCGCAGCCACAGAGCAACCCAAGAGCTAAAGTGAGGTAGAATTGGCGGTTCATCGGCGCGGCTGCATGTGCCACACCCGGCACTTGGCCAAGCGTGGGTTACGGCTTTTGCTGCCGGAAGAGGTCGATCTTGATTTGCTTGGCATCACGGTAGCCGGCATGGCCATCAAGATAGAGGATGTTCGAACCACTACTGTGCCGAGCGGCCGCGATGCGGCGATCGCTGCTCAGGCGCCGACCGTTCGAATCGTACGGTAGATGGCCGGGATGCCATACATCATTCAAGGCTGTCTGCGGATCACGAAAGCCAGTAACAATCGGGCGCCATGTGTCGCTCTCGTTGTCGAGCAAATACGCTGAGTCGGCTGGCTGAGTAAACGCCGTAAGCTTACTTAGCCCAAGTTGCTCGTAGCCAATCTTGTCCCTCGTGGAGTTAAAGTCCCACGCGTTGACCACGAAGGTGACCACTTGTTTTTTGTTTGGTGTGTTCTTGGGGATCGGGTAGCTCGGGCACATGAAAATCCGAATGTTGCGGTAGTCCTTCTTTGTTCCGCCCTCCGGGACGTACGGCATGAACTCAAGCCACCAGCGAGGGGCGTTCCCGGCGCTGCCGCGCGGAACCATGTCGTCATGCTCATCAGCGAACATCAGCATTCCCAAGCCGACCTGCTTTAGGTCGTTGAGGCAGACGGTGGACTGCCCCTTCTGCTTGGCCTTGGCCAGCGCGGGCAACAGCATCGCAGCGAGGATGGCAATGATTGCGATCACCACCAACAGTTCAATCAGCGTGAAACCACGATTTGTTTTCGGCTGTAAATTCTCCATCAAGACCGCCTCCTTAAAGTTTCTTTTCACGGAACAACTCAATATCAATCATCTTGGCATCCCGGAATCCGGAGTGACCGTCGAGAAATAGTATGTTTGAACCCTTGTCACTATGTCGCTTGGCGGCAATGCGCCGATCGCTGCTTAGGCGCTTTCCGTTGGCGCCGTATGGTAAATGGGTTGGCTGCCATACATCATTTAAATCGGTAGTCATATCTTGAAACCCAGTAACGATTGGGCGGTTGATACCGGGATTGTCAATCCCATCCTCATTGTCCAGCAGGTAAGCAGAGTTGGAGGGTTGGGTGAAATCGGTAATCTTGCTCAAACCGATATGCTCGTAGCCAATATTGTCCCTTGATGAACGAAACTTCCATGCGTTAACAACATAAGTGATCACCTGCTTTTTATTCGGGGTACGCTTGGGTAGAGGATAACTCGGGCACATGAAAATCTTTATATTACGAAAATCCTTCTCCGTCCCGCCCTCGGGCGCGTAAGGCATGAACTCAAACCACCAGCGCTTGGCATTACCCCGAGGGATCGTATCATCATTGTCGTCAGCGAACATCAACATCGCCAAGCCAACCTGCTTGAGGTTGTTCATGCAGGCGGTCGCGTGCGCCTTTTGCTTGGCCTTGGCCAAAGCGGGCAACAGCATCGAGGCAAGGATAGCGATGATCGCGATCACCACCAGCAGTTCAATCAGCGTGAAACCGCCGCCTGGTTTATTATTTAGTTTCATTTGGCAAAACCAATCTCTTGGCCAAGGGTCGTGTCCTGAGCTTTGTGGGTGGGCCATCCTGTACTCCTCTCCCAAAAAAAAGCAAGCCCCGCTTGGCCATATTCAGTGAGAAAACTTGGGCAAGTTTTCCAGCACCCGCAAATGGTCGCCCAACTGTTCCCAGACCGTCAACTTCTCCCGCGGCAACGCGATGGAACGCAGGTTAGAGGCATCCTTCTCGTAGGGCCTTGTGGTTGTTTGGTAGTTGAGCGAACCGAGTAGCAGGTCCGGATGGCCGTCAGCATCGGCGTCCTATTTTGCTCATGCTATTATTATGCATATTGGTATAAGGATATGCATATTGGTATGAGGATGAAAAAGGATCTGTTTTCAACAGAAATAAGCCTTGACACTGCAAGCCTCCCGAGTAGAACCGTTTCGCTTGCAACTAGCATCCCTCATGGATTTTACTTATAAAGAACTAATAAAAATACCAGATACAGTCGAAAGATAAGATGATGAAACACACAAATAATATGTTGAAATTCCTGAATGGATTAACCGCGCTGTGCTTAATTTCGTTCTCATTAAATCAGGGGGCAATAGCTGGACCAACTGTCCACATAAGCAACTTGGTTAAAATGAATGAGGGGCAGATAGATAATCTATTAAAGCAGGATGGGAGCATCAACATAACCGGGGTTTCGTCGTGGTTCACGAGCGGAGGTTTAGATGTCGTTGACGTCGAGAAAGAAACAATTTATGAAATCACAGACCCCAAATTAACCAATTTTTCACATGGCCAAGAAATTACTGGGGAAGAATTCAGCGAGGCACAGGAACACTACAAACATTTCGGCGGTTTTGGCTTCGAGTCATCAACCGGTTATGCTGGTTTTAATGGGTTGAGCTTCAACTTGGCAGGATTTAAGGGACTGGAAAATAAAATCATAATAGATCCCTCAGAAGATAAAATATACTACTCCACCACAATTTTAATTCCAGTGCTTCCCGACAAGGATGATTTCAAAATGAAAACAATCGCCAAAGAAGGGAGTCCGTTTTCATTCTTGGAGCAAGGACTGCAGTTGGAGGCCGGCCCCAACGGCAAATTAGAGTTGAGTGCAGTCAAAATTTCTCTTCCAGACATGGAACTTCCAGCTGTGTCCATAACAGGGGTTGTTCTTGAAATTTCAAAGGACAGTTTTGCTATGGAGGGAGAAATGGGGGATTTCGCGAGTGCCAAAGCTGGGGGACTTGGTTTGAGTGCGGCGATTGAATATTCGAATGGTGGACTAAATAAAATTGCAATGGAGGCAACCGGATTGGGCATTCCATTGGCACAGTCTGGCGCATATTTTCAGGATATTGGAGGAGAAATTGGCAACCTTACCAAACCCGATGCTCCTTGGTATTTTAATGGCAGGGCTCTAATTTCATATGGAAAAGAGCCATTTAGCATATTCGGCAATGATGTCTATCTAGCCTCTGCAGAAGGTGGAATCGGCTTTAATCAGAATGGTCGTGTTGAACTGTCTGCAAAGGCGAGTGTTCTGAGTTTTGATATATCTACTGCAAGGTTTGTTTACAATCCACCTTCAAATTTTGATGTTCAAATTAGAGATATGCCAATTGGAGGCATTTTTCTAGGTGACTTGGATCTGACTGTTTACAATTCAAACGTCAGAGGCAATATAGGAGCCAGATTGGGGGTTCCGAGAGGTGTCCCAATAATAGGCGGATTGACTCTCGGTGGAGTTAATGCGGGTATTACATACGTTCATAATAACTATTTTGAAATACGAGGAGAAGTCTATGTTGTCATAACCCCAGAGGTACCGAGCGTTTGTTGGAAAGATTGTGTAACACTCTACTGGCCACATTTGCATGGATGCGGATGGAGCGGCTGTAGTTGGCATACTCATAGTTCCAGAAATTGTTGGAACATTTGCACGCCAAGAATACCGGCAATCAAAGCTTCCGTAGGCTTTTCATATCACTCAAAAAGAAGCCCATCCTTTAAAGCCTGGCTAGCCGGGGCACAAAATTCCAATTTCTACATGACGAAGTATCCTTGGGAAATTCCTTTTGTATATTGGGTCAAGGACCCAGAGGCTCCTGGCTGGTGGGTGTTCAATAATAACTGGGATATATTGTGGGCCCAGACAGAACGTGGCGGGATAATCAAACAGGGGCCTATATCGAAAGCAGGACCTGAAAAGGTGATCGACATTGAGGTTCCAGATGATCCCAACATAACAACCTGTGTATTCAGAATTAATTATGAAACGGAGAACGTTCAAGACTTGAATGTAGGCCTAATAACACCTGATGGAAAAACTTTGAACCTAAAGGATGGACCATTCCCAATAGGTTTTACAGCGCAAGGTGTAAATGGAGCGGCATCGCATAACGTGGACGGACGTGAGGCATTTTTTATGATCCACGATGTGAAACCCGGAACATATAAGATGGTCGTTGATGAACATGGCAAACTGGGCGGAATCCGCACCGAGTTGGCATCAATGACTCAAAAAGCTATAGCGGATGGCACAATAGACAACCAAGCACCTAAGGGTGGTGAAATAACGCCTGGCGCATATAGAATTGATTGGTTTGCAATCGATGAAGACAGTCCTGATGCTGAAATCAGCTTTATGATAGACAAAAATAACACCGGCAACGATGGCATTCATGTCGGTGGCGGGAAGTTGCGCGATTTTGACTTTAACGAACCCTTCAAGTTCGACACGGACCATCTACCAGCAGTACGGCCAGGATGGTATTATGGTGTTGTGGCTGTTGATGATGGCAGAAATCCTGTTCAATTTTCTTACACGGATGCGCCTATTTGGATTGATCAAGACGGGGCTCCGAAGCCAGTTACAACCATGAAATCACGAGCTGGTAACAATAAAATCATTCTTGAGTGGGATGAACCCGAGGGAGACTTTTCACACTACAATGTTCATGTAAGTAAAAGCGATAAATTCGATGTGATGGATAAATCAGTATTAGTTGCAAAGGGTAACAATACTGCAATAGTTGACGGCATTCAAAACGGTCAACCCTACTTGGTTTCTGTGGTTACGGCTGATAAGGATTATTTTGAGTCGGCAATGATGGAAATACATCGGGTCACCCCAACACAGATACCCGGGTCAACCAAACCTCTAATTATCTCAGAACCGATTGAATCGGCAACCCAAGGATACAATTACGTTTATGTCCCACTGCTATTTGATGCAGATGAACATGATCCAGCAATACGCAATATCACAAAGGCAGATGGCGGGACAGGTGCTGTTAAAACCCCAATCATATGGAGTGTCATCGAAGGCCCTGAGGGCATGAAAATTGATTCCGCAATGGGGGCTATCGAGTGGAATCCAACACCAGAACAAGTTGGAGTTCATAAGGTTACAATTGCCGCAACTGAAAACACCGAAGAGCCTGAAGGTATAGTAGAGGCAGCACATGTGAATTCCACAGCAACTCAGACGTTTGAGATTTCGGTTGCACCAAAATGGAATGTCGCTGCCATAGATGATAAAGTATATTTTGCATCTGTACCAAATCTGACGGCAGTTGCCGGCACTCAGTATGCCTACACACCCAAAATTTCCTCTAATGATGAATTTAAACTAGAACTTCTAAGCGGACCGCACGGAATGGAACTAAATGAAGGAACGTTAACATGGAATGTTTCTGATGATTCGAATGGAGAATACGTCCACTTTAGGGCAACGATAAATTCAACGAGCCAAGAGTTGGAGAGTAGATATTTCCTTCACGTTTCATCTGCCAATAATGACCTTGCAGTTGGGGCGGAATTAGTGAAAATAGAACGTGTTGCCGACAAGATTCTATTAGGCTGGGTCGGCAGTGGTAATACTTTCCAAATTCAAAGCACAATATCGCTTGCAACAGGTCAAGCGGGCAGTACTAATTGGGGCAACATTGGAGATCCAATTAAAGGTAATTATGTTAATTTTATTTCTTTAGATGGTACTAATGAATCATCGGTATTCTATAGAATCAAGGTTTTGGATTAATAGAGAATTAATGTCGAGTTTGTTAAGGCCACCCGTGTTCTGCACGGGTGGTTTCTTTTTTATGCATACCCCAAAACCGACGGGACTAATTCTAGCGTTCCTGTTTAATTTAACAGTTTTTTCAGTCGAGGTCGTAAATTTAAATGTTAATTCTTCGCCTAAGGCCGGCTTTGAATTTCTTGAAAACAAAGCCACCGGCATAAGGTTTAAGAATACAGTCAAATTATCATCAGCAGCCAATAATCAAATCCTACTAAATGGCTCTGGGGTAACAGCTTCGGATTACAATAAGGATGGCTTATGCGACATTTACTTCGCGGGGATTGAGGAAGAAAATAAGCTATACATTAATTTAGGCGACTTTAGGTTCAAGGATGCTACTCCGGAAGCACTGAAATGCACCGATTTAATGTCTACGTCGGTTGTTTTTGCCGACATTAATAATGATACTTGGCCGGATTTGTTAGTGGGCACCATTCAATCGGGAATCAAAATTTTTCTCAATAATAAGAAGGGGGACTTCATTGTTTCTAATGATTCGCCTACAATTGACTCTGAATGCGCAGTATTTGGTCTGGCTCTTGCCGATCTTCAAAATGACGGTGACTTAGACATCTATGTTTCAACGTACAGAAACTATTCGTTAAGAAGCAATATAAATTTGAATTTTGAAACCGTATTTAAGGAAGGAAAACAAGTCATCGTATATGCAATAGATACTACTACTGGCAAAAAAATTACCGGTGATAGATTTCATATTAATCCGAATGGCGAAATTTTCGAATCAGGAGTTCCAGATTACATCCTACTTAATAATGGCCAAGGTAAGTTTGAATCCAGTAAAATAAAAGATTGCTTGATCGATTCTAATACTGATGTCCCGCCTTATTACAACAACTATAATAATTGGGGGTTGGGTTGCATCTTTGCAGACCTTAACAGCGATTATAATGATGATATATTTGTATGCAATGACTTAAGGGGCGGTGATTATCTTTTCTACAATAGGGGTGATGTTTTTTTTCGTGCGAACAGTAAAATTAAGTATATTTCGCCGATGTTTTCCATGGGAGTAGATGTTGCCGATATGAACAATGATGGACATTCAGACATTCTTGTTGTCGACATGCTTAACCATGATTTAGCCTTAAGGAAACTGCAACAATCACATAAACCAAACATCGATAACACTGAGGACAAACCTTATAAATATTACGAGAATAACAGAAACATGCTTTTTCTAGGAGATGAATCTGGGCATTTCAATGAAATCGCTTATTATGCCGGTCTTGAATCCTCCAACTGGTCGTGGTGCCCCATTTTCATTGATGTGGACTTGGATGGTTATCAAGACATTATTGTAACCAATGGCTTTGGATATGATCTAGAACATCTTGATCTGGTAAATTCATCACCAAATAAATCTTTAATTAATGCTACTCGAAAAAACAGTAGCAACTTAAGCTACTTAAACAAAAAATCATATGACATATCCTATACGAAGAATGACAGTAATATTGCATTTAATAATAATTGTGATTTAACATTTACTGATAAGTCGATTGAATGGGGTTTCAATTTTGAGGGCATATCACAGGGCGCCTGTCTGGCGGATTTGGACAACGATGGCGACGAGGACGTAATCATCAATAATTTCAGTTTGTACATACCAGAAAATCAACTTTTAGCAGAGACACTTCCTCAAATTCTGCCATCCAATCCCAATGCCGTTATATACAGGAATCTTACAGGCAAACCGAGGATTCGAGTTCAACTAAACCTTAAAACTGGAAACACACACGGCATAGGAGCCACGATTTGCTTCATTCAGGACGGAATCAAACAAACAAAACAAATCAGAAGCGGATCAAGGTACTGCTCATCCGATCAACCCGCCGTCACCTTTGCATACAAGCTTGGGAGCAAAACCAATGTGATTGATGTCGTCCTGGCCAGGAAACGCTATTCGTTCCAAAACATCCTGCCCAATCGACTTTATCAGTTTGCGGACTCTGATTTAACAGAGGGCAACTCCATCCCCTTAAATAAGAATCCAGCAACAAGGAAAAAACTTTTCACTTCCTTAAACGGGACATCAAGGACTGTGCACAGGCCCGGCCATACAGATACCAGCTTATTTCAGAAAAACATCAACAAGGAATTATTCATCAATGAACCGATTACATCCCTAATTGAAATAGGCCCCGAAAGCCGCAAGCGCGAAAGCGTGATCATTAATTCCGGCAAGGCCCCAAATATCCACAGCACGACACAAAAAAAACACAGACAGATTACCAGCCAAAAAGGGCGCATTATGGATTTCTTTCCCTTCAAACATGATGACAAGTTGCTGCTATTTGAATTGCGATCAGACAATATCATCAAGGATCAACAGGAAAGTTATTTAAACCTGTACACCATCGATGAAATAGAAGGTGATTTGACCCCAATTCATTCCTTCAAATGGCCCGGATCATACCATTGCATTAACTGGGGAGTTGCCCCGGGAAAACCCCAATCCATAAACTTGATATTTGGCGGTGGCCACGTTCTGGGGCATTACCCTGTTGGTGATAAGACCTACTCAATCCCATTCAACCTAAAGACCCTGGAATTGTTGATGGAGGACAAGCAGGTCATTTACAGCGGCAGGACCGTGAACGACTCTGCATTGAGTGACTTGGACGGGGACGGCAGTCAGGAACTGATCCTTGCACCGGAAGGGGACGGGATACAGGTGCTGACCCTGATCAATGACACATACACCAACATCTCCGCCAAACTGAAACTGGACGGCCTGGTTGGAAACTGGAACAGCGTTGCCAGCGGCGACCTCAATGGCGATGGTGCGCCGGATCTTGTGTGTGGTAACTGGAGTAGCAACACTGCACTCAACAGATATCGTCAATCAGGCTATAAACTCCATTATGAACGCCAGGGTGAAACAACAATCCTTTATGAAACATACGCCGCCGGCAATGATGACATTTTTTTGATGAATCTTGATGCCTTCAAGAAGGTTCATCCATCATATAGTTTTATCTACAAATCGAATGAGGAATTTATGGACCAACCGATCCAGTCGGTTTTCAAAAGGAAGCTTAAATCCATAACATATACCGAGTTCAATACGTGCATTTTCATCAATCGCAACAATGAATTTGAAAGGATGGAATTGCCTCCCGAGGCGAACTTTCTGCCAACATTCGGGATAGATATCAACGACTACAACCTGGATGGGAGGTTGGACATTTTTTTGTGCCAGGGCTTTACGGCCTCAAAGGGTGATACAGAATCAAGCTACAACCATTCGGGATTGTTTCTGATCCAGGACAAGGATGGAGGTCTTGAGCCGTTCGACGGCAAGGATCTGGGAATCAGGACTGATTTATTCGGACCCAGATCGATCAGTAGCCCTGATATCAACGATGACAACAAACCAGATATCGTGATAGGCGACTACGGAAGGCCGTATGCATTTCATAAAAATATCGGTACAGGCACCGGCCTCAAATTGAAGCTGATTGGCAATGAGAATGCCCTGGCAGGTCTCAAGGCTCGAATCAAGTACTCCAATGGGAACCTGGGTCCGATGTTTGAATATTCACCCAAGCAGGGTTTCAGAAACTCCAAAAGCCGGTCGATAATATTCGCTCATTCAAAAGATGTTGAATCCATTTTAATTGATCATCATCTGGGTGAATCGATCATTCCGGTGACTGAAGGCAAAAGAAGGTTTTCGGTCAATTATTGAGGCTGTATCCGGCCAACCCCAACATGCTGCATCATACCAATTATTTATTCAGCAATTTGGGGGCCTGTAATGGTGTTACATTCGTTTTAATCCTGCTATTGCCTTTGGTCTCGCTGAGCGAGGATACAGGTGAAATTTTGGCACTGAGGGAATGCTCGAAATGTCATGCGTTTCCACCACCCAAAAGCATGTTACAGCAGGACTGGGAATATGGAGCGATTCCATATCTAGAGGAGCTCTTGGGATTACACCAACTCAAAAACTACGACAAAAAGACTGTCGAGAAGGTACTGAATAATTGGAATAAGATTAAGGAATATTACATCAAGAACGGTTCTCTCAATAATGTCGTTGAACAAGCTGCAAAGGAAAAGCCGATCGAATCCTTCAATGCCAAAGAAGTGCTTAAAGGAACTGATGTTTCAGCAATCTTTTACCATCAAGCCCAGAAGGCACTCTATGTTGGTGATGCCAAGACGCGGACTGCCGTTGTGCTGAATAATAAAAGTGAAATTTTGAATCGATTTGAACTCAATAAAATCCCGTCGTTTTTTTGCGTTTCCAACAACAATGTGATCGTTTGCAGCATAAACTCGCTCGACCCTTTGGATAGCAATCAGGGAGAGGTTGGACATATTGATCGTGATGGAAATTACACCTCCTTACTCAAAGGCTTGAACAGGCCAACAAAGTACCTTGAATTTCAACACAACGGCACAAATCACTCGATTCTCTTGGAATACGGCATTCGCCTTGGAAAAGTGACCCTGTTTAGGGACATGAGGAAGATTTTCACCATTAATTTAAGTGGCGGGATAGATTGTGATATAATAAAGGAACCGGCCAATCAAAATACAAACCTCTATGTTTTGTTTGCCCAAGAACATGAATGCGTCATTCGATTGACCTTGAGACCGGGCGATAATGTTCAACAGGATGTGCTCTTGAAAAAACAACCCGGATGGGGGTTTACTGCAATGGATATCCTAGATTTTGACAATGACGGTCACCCGGAAATCCTGGTATCAAACGGGGATACCACGGAATTTCGGTCCAACCCCAGAAACTATCACGGCATAAGGGCTTATGATATTGCCCAAGATACGCTTAATGAGAGCTGGTTTCTTCCAGTGCATGGAGTGATGGACTTTATATCCTTTGATTATGACGACAATGGTAAGCTTGATCTCGCCTCTGTCTCCTACTTTGGCGATTTCAAAAACCAACCTGAACAAGGTGCAATGATCCATCAAAACAAAAACAATGGTGAGTTTGTGAGTCGCCCCCTTCCCCAAAGTGAACAATCAAGATGGTGCCGAATTGGCAAGGGGGACTTGGATTCTGATGGAGATGATGACCTTATCCTTGGGGCACTCAACTACGAAACAACCAAGAGGCCATATGAAAAGTACACCAAATATCTGGAGTCATTCAAAACCCCAAAAAGTGTCCTGAAAGAATGGAATCAAAATGGGAACCGATTACTTCTACTCATGAATAATAATTAGCCCAAGGCCAATTCATCGCTATGATCCGGAACTCTAACCTTGAATGTTCGCTTTCAACGAAAAACGCAGCTGTTGCTTCAACTTGGCTCGGACTTAACTGAATTCAATACATTTCATAAGTTTATAATGAAGAAATGGTTAACTGTCTGTTTAAGCAAAATAGTTTTTGGGCCGATTGTTTTGTTACCTTTCACTGCGATCTCCCATGTTGAGAGTTGGATCATCCTGATATATGGCCATGCTGATCTCAACCTTACCTCCGCCATCCTTGATGACTGTATGGAAATGGAGCAGGCGGAGAGTTCAGAAGATTTCAACATCGTTACTCAGGTTGATCTCAACACCAAAACTTTATGAAAAATTCTTTTGCCCGTGCCGGTCAACGCTTGGCCAATCGCTGACCTCGGGCTCCAACGGACGATTGCTCACTTTCCCTTCCATAGATAAAATAAGAATGGAGCGAATAGATCCCCCCATTCCCTGGCTGCTGTAGTTTTCATTGGGAGGGCTGTTGAGCCAATTCCTACACGACACTTCAATTCGTGTAGATTCGGTAATCAGTGCTGGAACAGTTTCTGGCGAGTTATTGAGCCAAATTTTTGGTAAAGCCCAATGCCTTTCTGGGCAAGCTCAATACGCTGTAGATTGTGGAAGAGTGGGCTATCTACTGAGCATTCGCATCGCTGTGTTCCTGAATGCGATCGACTATAGCCTGGCTATCCCGGTTGAAGGCGTTCTCGAACTCGGGATAATAGTTGATGATCTGGTAGAAGAACCGGGCTGCTTCGTAGTCGATGATGTGGTACTTGTCTTGCAGTTCCTGCTCGGTTGGAAAAATGATCTGCCGACCAACACGAAATTCATTGATGCTCACCGGCATGGAATGATTGAGCGCGAGGATGCGCTTAAGCACCAGCACACCCTTAAGCACTTCTAGTGAAGTGGCACCACGCACACCCGGAGGGGCGGTGGTGTTTGAGATCAGCACTGTGTTACGATCGAGATCGTCGGAATTAAGAACGGTGATCTGCTCCACGAAGTTGTCGGCACTTGTCACGTTAACCTTGCTAATAAGCGCACGCGGATGTTCAAACGGCCCGGTGTTCTTGACCCTATGATCGGCATAGTCGAGCACCAGAGAGTTTGCTTTCGATCCGTTTAACTGACTCAACAAATTAGAGAGCAAGTGAGTCTTGAACTGATTACCGTAACTGACTCCATCGTTGGCCTCGAACACCAAGATGCGGTCTGCTGAAATATGGTGGTGATATTTGGCCTTGTGAACGATCTCCCAGATCATGCGCCGTACGATCACTTCCTCGCCGGGCACCCTGTCATGAAGGTATTCAAAGATCGGTTTTTTTTCGGACAACTCAAGATGTGCGTCATGAAAAATTTTTAGATCCTTAAGGATGCGTTTGTAGTACCCACTTTGCGTTGCAAAACTTAGGTCAAACAGGTCGTCATCTCGAATGCGATAGGCATTGCGGAACAGAATGTGATCAAACGAATCGAATGTCTTCGAATCCTTAGGGATGACGTAGCTGAATGATTTCTCGC